>OFMQ01001268.1_pt1 | contig 13440 bp, 12 predicted proteins | sample 1541851 | NCBI WGS metagenome assembly OFMQ01 (sample SAMN04209227, study PRJEB22552) | human gut metagenome | biome: gut; material: feces | host: Homo sapiens | place: USA: Oklahoma | reverse complement strand
CTTGGCGGTATCCACCAGAGATTCGCCCAGAACATCCAGAAACAGTTCCATATACGCTCCTAAAAACGACCGTTCGTCGCTTCATTTTAGTAAATTGCAAATTGGTTGCATTTTTGAACAGGGATGATTATACACGATATTCTCTCCAATTGCAATACCAAAATGCAAATTAGTTGCAAATTTATTTTTGCAGTATTTTTGAAGCCTGTGCCGCAGCGGTGACATTGCCCATAACAGAAAGGACCCCAGAAAAATCCGCAGACTTTTCCGGGGTTCCGTAAAAACTATTTTAAATATCAGCCCTTCATCGGTACAAAGCCCACAAGGTCTTTTACCACCTCGCCGCCGATGATCAGGCCGGCCACCGAGGGTACAAAGGCATTGGAGCCCGGCACCGAGCGGCGCTGGGTGCACTTGCGCTGGGTGCCCGGAGGGCAGATGCAGTGATACTTGCAGCTGATGTCGTCATCCTCGATGGGGGTCATGGCAGGCTCCTTGGAGTAGACCACCTTCAGGTGCTTGATCCTGCGCTTGCGGCACTCGGTGCGCATCACCTTGGCCAGCGGGCAGACCGAGGTCTTGTAGATATCGGTCACTTCAAAGCGGGTCGGGTCCATCTTGTTGCCTGCGCCCATGGAGCAGATGATGGGGGTGCCTGCCTCCTTGCACTTCATCACCAGCGCCAGCTTGCCGGTAACGGTGTCAATGGCATCCACCACATAGTCGTACTGGGTAAAGTCGAACTGGTCCTGTGTTTCCGGGCCAAAGAAGCACCGGTGGGTGGTCACCCTGATGTCCGGGTCAATGTCGTGGATGCGCTGCGCAGCCACATCTACCTTATATTGCCCTACCGTGCTGCGGGTGGCGATGATCTGGCGGTTGAGGTTGGTCAGGCAGACCTTATCATCATCGATCAGATCCAGTGCCCCCACGCCGCTGCGCGCCAGCGCTTCCACCGTGTAGCCGCCCACGCCGCCAATGCCGAACACCGCCACGCGGGAATTGTGCAGTTTTTCCATAGCTTCCGCGCCCAGCAGCAACTGCGTGCGGGAATACTGATTTTGCATTTTGTTCTCCTTGTTACTTTTCCACTCTCGTAATGGTGCCGCCGCCCAGCACGGTGTCGCCCTGATACAGCACCACGGCCTGACCGGGCGTAGGGGCGCGCTGGGGCTGGTCAAATTCCAGCCGGAAGCCGCACTCCGCCGGGTAGACGGTGGCGGCCTGCTCCACCTGATGGTACCGGGTGCGAGCTGTGACCCGCAGCGGCCCGGTCAGCTCCGGAATGGCGATCCAGTTCACCTCGTCCGCATACACGATGCGGTCGAACAGCATCTCCTCCGGCCCTACCGTGACGGTGTTTGCCTGCATGTCCTTGCCGCAGACGTACACAGGTGCCCCCATGGCAAGGCCCAGCCCCTTGCGCTGGCCGATGGTGTACCGCACCGCGCCGTTGTGGGTGCCCACCACCCTGCCGCTCTCGTCCAGAAAATCACCTGCCGGGTAGTGTTTGCCGGTGAAGTCCTCCATAAAGCGGGCATAGTCGCCATCCGGCACGAAGCAGATGTCCTGACTGTCGTGCTTGCGGGCATTGACAAATTTGTGCTGCTCCGCGATCTCGCGCACCTCAGTCTTGTGCAGGCCGCCCAGCGGCAGACGGATATGCGCCAGCTGCTCCTGAGTGAGGTTGTAGAGCACGTAGCTCTGGTCCTTGCCCTCGTCCAGCCCCTTTTTGAGCAGGAAACGGCCGGTGGCCTCGTCCTGCTCCACCCGGGCATAGTGGCCCGTGACCACATACTCCATGCCGTGTGCCCGGGCCCAGTCCAGCAGATGGCGGAACTTCATATATTTATTGCAGTCGATGCAGGGGTTCGGCGTGCCGCCCGCCTCATACACGCGGACGAATTTTTCAATGATCTGTTCCCGGAAGTCGGCCGTGAAATCCAACACCTCGTACGGGATATCCATGGCAAACGCCACCTCTGCCGCGTCCTCGATGTCCTTTTCCGAGCAGCAGGTGTGAAAGCCGGACTGTCCCAGCGTTTCGTTGCGGGTGAGCCGCATGGTGATGCCGGTGCAGTCATAGCCTGCCTGCTGCATGAGCCATGCCGCCACCGAACTGTCCACGCCGCCGCTCATGGCAATGAGGGCACGCGGCTTTGAATCAGGGGTCTGTGTGGTCATAAGTTCTCCTTTGGTGCATTCAACACACTAAAACAGTAGTATAATAGTAACTCTGAAAAAAGAGCTTGTCAAGACGCAGCGAGCTGCTGCACTGCGGCCAGCAGGGCTTGCCGCTCGTTGGGATATTCTTCCCGGATCACACCGTCCAGCAGCGCTTCCAGCACTTTGCGGATGCCCGGCCCCGCCGGGATGCCTGCTGCCATCAGATCACGGCCATTCACAGCCAGCTGGCTGACGCGGCAGCACACGCCGTCCGCATCCAATCGTTCGGCCAATTCGGAAAGTGCAGCAAAATCAGCCGCCCGTTCCGGCTGCAGGGCTGTGCCCAGTGCAGCAATGCGCTGCACGGTACACAAGTTATATTTGCCCAGTAGTCGGCGGGCGTAGATAGTAAAGTCGGGTGTGACGGTAGTTTCTCTGAGGACCGTCCGCTGGGGTGGGACCCTGTTGCCAAAGGCAATAGGGCGGGCGATGGAATGGCCTGCAACGGCAACGACTGCCGCCTGCGGCGGAAACAAGGAGTTGCTGTTGGAGCAGCGGCCAGCAGGATGCGAGTGCTGCTCAAAGCACGAAGCATCCGCTGGGTGCCGCAACCCGTACTCGTGTCCGAAGAGAAAGCTGCCGTCACGCCTTCTGGCTTCCCGCACCAACACCGCAGCCTCTTCAATCAAGGCGTTGGAGCAGCGCAGGCGCCTGAGGGTGCGGCGGGTGCCGCCCTCGCCAAGGCTCAGCAGCAGCGCCGCCAGCCGGATGGGCAGAGCCTGCTCCCCCGCCGGGCAGGCATCCACCACCGGCTTTGCCGCCGCCAGTGCCTCCGGTGAAAGCTCAGGCAAAACAACACCGAGTATTTTTTCGTCAAGATATGCCGCAGGGGCGGGTGCGCTCAGCAGTTTTGCAAGCTCTTCCTCGATGCGCTCCACCGATACGCAGTCCAGATGGGCACACAGCTCCTGTGCCGCCTGCGCTGTGGGCGGGTCGATGGCAAAGCCAAACCGGGCTGCGAAGCGGTATAGCCGCAGGATGCGCAGCGCGTCCTCGGTAAACCGCTGGCGGGGCACACCCACCGCCCGTACGATGCCGCTTTGCAGGTCGGCCTGCCCGCCAAAGGGGTCCACAAGGCCCTCTTTTTCATTGTAGGCCATGGCGTTGATGGTAAGATCCCGCCGGGCCAGATCCTCCCGCACATCCGGTACAAAGTGCACCTCGTCCGGGTGGCGGCCATCTGTGTAGGTGCCTTCTGTACGGAAGGTGGTGATCTCGTAAAGGGCACCGCTCTGCTTCACCGTTACCGTGCCGTGCTGCAGGCCGGTGGGGATGCACCGCTGCGCGCCGAACAGCTCCATCACCTGCTGCGGCAGAGCACCGGTGCACAGGTCCCAGTCGTGCGGTGTAAGGCCCAGCAGACTGTCCCGCACGCAGCCGCCCACCACGTAGGCTGCATAGCCCGCCCTGTGCAGGGTGTCCAGCAGCTCTGCCGCACCCTCGTCCATCCGGATGGTCATGGCTGTGCCTCCTCGTACTGCAGGGTGATGCTTTTGCCGTCAAAGCCGCACTCCGCCGCCGGGAAGATGCTCTGTGCCTGCGCGGCATACTCCTCCGGGTCGGTGATCATGGGGGAATAATGGGTCAGCCAAAGCCGCTTTGCCCTCGCCTGCGCGGCAAGGGATGCGCTCTGCCCAAAGGTGCTGTGCCCCCACTGACGGGCCTGGTCTTCCTGCTCCGGAAGGGCATAGGTGGCATCGCATATCAGCAGGTCTGCGTCATGCGCCGCCTGCAAATAATACGGGCAGGGGGCCGTATCGCCGGAAAATACCACGCTCAACCCCTTGCGCGGGGTGCCCAGCACCTGCGCAGGCTGCACCGTTCTGCCCTCCACGGCAACGCTCTGCCCTTTCTGCAGCAGCTTCCATTGCTGCACCGGCACCCCCAGCGCCTGGGCCTGCTCCGGCGAAAATTTGCCTGCACGGGGCAGCTCCAGCCGGTAGCCAAAGCTTTTTACCCGGTGCTTTGTGGCAAACGGCACCAGCCGCGCACCGGCAGGCCAGCCCTCGCTCAGCGCATCCAGCGCCAGCGGCTGGCCCGGCATAAGCACCTGCGGCTTCACCGGATAGGGCAGCGGGCCGGTCAGTGCCCGCACCGCCGCCCAGATATCCGGCAGGCCCTCCGGACCCAGCAGCGCAAGCGGCCTTGTGCGGCCCTGCGCCCCCAGAGTCTGCAAAAGGCCCGGCAGACCAAAGATGTGGTCGCCATGGTAGTGGGTCAGGCAGATGGCATCTGCCCGCATCAGGTTCACGCCCGCACGGCGCGCTGCCGCCTGCGTGCCCTCGCCGCAGTCCCACAGCAGGCCGTGGCCGCCGCAGGCAGCAAACGCCGCCGAGAGTGCCCGGTCCGGCAGTGGCATGGTAGCCGCAGTGCCCAGCAGTGTGATGGTCAGCATAAAATCGTTCTCCCTGCACAGTAGATTTCGATATTTTATTGTACCACAGCCGTGCCGGTTGCACAATCGGTGCCTGCGGCGCATAGGATGGCCCAGCACAGCAAAAAGGGGGCAGCTGGATGAGACGCAAAAAAGGGGATCCTTTTTCCGGCAGGCCGCACAGCGGCCTTGGATGGGTGCTGCTGCTCGCCGCACTGGCCCTGTTTCTGCTGGCCGGTGCGCCCGGCTGCATGGCCCAGCGGATGGCGTGGTCTGCCCGGGGAACGATGATCTTTCTGCCCAGCGGGTTTTGAAAAAATGGGAGCATCCTGCTGCACAGAACGCTCCCATTTTTCTTTTTACTTTCCATCCGAATAGGGCAGCTGGCCGGTCAGGGTCAGCGTTTCGGCAAGCTCGTCCTCCGAGCGGAACCGCCACGCCGCCGCTCCCACGGCCACATAGCAGGCATCGGCACGACCCTCCGGTGTAACGGCAAGGATCATCGTTTCACCGTCGCCCACCGCCGTTACCATGCCATCCGCACTTACAGTTGCCACGCCCGGATTGCTGCTGAACCATGTCATCGTTCCGTTTTGGGTGCCTGCAGCCTGCGCTGTCAGCTTCTGACTGGCTCCCACTGCCTGCAGCAGCATGGCGTTTTTGCTCATCTGCACCCGTCCGATCTCCGATGTGACCGTTACCGTGCAGCGCAGCACCTGCCCGGCTGTGGTCAGTGCGCTGATGACGGCCTTGCCGGACCCCTGCGCCTTTACGGTACCGTTTGTGCTTACCGATGCCACCGCCGGGTTGCTGCTGACCCACTGCCGCACATAGGTAAACCCGCCTTTGTTCTGTTCCAGCTTCAGCTGTTTCGTCGGGGCAGGCTCCTGCTCTGTAATGGTAAGCGTCAGATCGCTGGTGTTCAGCACCAGGCGGCTGGCTGTGCTTTTGCGCACCGTGATGGTACAGGTGGTCTTTTCGCCGCGCTCATTGCGGGCCGTGACGGCCGCAGTGCCCTCGGCATGGCCGGTCACCTTGCCAGTGCCGTCCACCGATGCCACTGCCGGATCACTGGAAGTCCAGATCAGAAAGAAGTAGTCGTTGGGTGCCTGCACATTCAGGTAGGCCACCGGGGCCGGGTCTCCTTCGGTGATATCCAGCGTCAGTTCGGCAGTGTCCAATGTCATGCCGCTGTCCGGCAGCGGCTGCTCCTGCGCAGCATAGGCCGACAAGGCCCCGGCTGCAAACAGTTCTGCGCACAGCACCACTGCACAAACACACGCTTTGAACCCCTGCTTCATGGGCTTTGCCCTCCCCGCCTGCTTTGCTGCAAGATCCTTTAAATATTCCTGTCTCCGTATTATTTTACACGCAGTGCAAAACCGGGTCAAGTTTTTTGCCCATTCTGCCGGGCAGCTGAGCCTTATTTTGTGGAGAATAATAAAATCCGCTTTTCAATTTTGTACAAAACGCCGCCGCACCCGGCAAACCGGATGCGGCGGCGCTGTTCTGCTTTTGAATTTTCAGCTTAGTAGTTGATCTTTTTCAGCTCAAAGTAGCTCTGCGGATGTGCGCACACCGGGCACTTGAGCGGTGCGGACTTGCCGATATAGGTGTAGCCGCAGTTCCGGCACTGCCATACCTGCTGCTCCTCGCGGGCAAAGACCTTGTTGTTTTTCAGGTTTTCGGCCAGCGCACGGTAGCGCTCCTCGTGCTCCTTCTCGATCTGTGCCACCATAGTGAACAGTGCTGCGATCTGAGGGAAGCCCTCTTCTTTGGCCTCCTTAGCCATGCGGGGGTACATCTCGGTCCACTCGTCGTGCTCACCGCCTGCTGCCATGTCCAGACAAGTCAGGGTATCGGGGATCGCGCCGCCGCACAGCAGCTTGAACCAGATCTTTGCGTGCTCCTTCTCATTGCCGGCGGTCTCCTCAAAGATCGCGGCCAGCTGCTCGTAGCCTTCTTTTTTTGCCATGCTGGCAAAGAAGGTGTACTTGTTGCGTGCCTGGCTCTCGCCTGCAAACGCTTCCATCAGATTTTTCTCGGTTTTGGTACCCTTCAGTTCCATGATGCTCTCCTTTCAAAAACGGATCTTCTGTCAGGATCGACCGATCCCGGCTCTATCATTCAGCCCGGCGGTAATTTTTTCGCCTGCGGCTCAGGTTCTGAACAGAGTATACCATATTTTTTGATGGAAATCAAGAACGATTCCTATTTATTCTGAGAATATTTCTCAGTTATGCTGCTTCAGTGCACACACAGCAATGCTCAGGGCGCTCCACGCTGCCTGATACATCAGCACCGTTGCCACTGAAAGCTCCCAGATGCTGCCTGCACTGGTGAGCAGCGCTGCAATGATCATGGAGAACAGCACCGAGACCATCTGTACCGTGGTGGCGCTGCTCTCGGCGTTCTGGGCCTGATCCGCAGCCTGCAGGCCGCCGGTCAGGCTGGCAAACGCCTTGAGATGGATCATGCAGCAGGTGTCCTCTGGGTCTTCCGGTGCGGCCTTGATGGCGTTGCACTGCTCCTGATCCAGCACGGTGATCATGCCTTCCGGCAGGCGGTATGCTTCGGTAATGTGGTGTGCAGTCAGACTGGGATCCTGGCATGTGACCAGCAGGCGGATGTTCTCCTTTTGCAGCACGGCAAGGCCGCGGGCCACATTGCGCCCGCCCACATATTTCAGCACGAACATAGCGTGCAGATTGCCGGACACAGCCAGATACAAAATTTGCAGCTCGCCGTTCTTCGAGTGCTGCATCTCGTATTCCTCGTCCGGCAGCGGCACGCCCTCCTGCTCCAGATAGCGGCGGGTACCAATGAGGATGCGGTTGTTATCGCACCAGGCGGAAAAGCCCAGCCCATGGTGCTGCTCCAGATCCTTGACCGGGAACAGGATGTCTGTGCGTTCCTCAACGATCTGGCGGAACAGCCCCTTCAGGGTGCCGTGGCTCTCGTTCAACACGCTGGCCGCGTACAGGATGGCGCGGTCGATGCGGCCGCCCTTGAAGATGCGGATGTCCTCCAGCTGTGCGCTGTCGGCGGTGAACAGGTCATCTGCATCGATCTGCAGCGTATCAATGCCGCCCAGCTGCTCAATGGCCTGCCAACCGGGCACAACTGCGCCCACAGCCGCAGCCGCACGCTGCAGCCGTAGCGAGGCAACGCCCGCGATCAGGGTAGAAGAAAGCGGTGCGCCCATGCACAGCACAGCGGCTATGGCAGCCGCAGCTTTGTTCCAGCCGGCACCTGCCAGCAGGAACAGCACGCCGCTGAGCAGGGCAACGACCAGCAGGATGTACGAAACTTTGCGGGCACGGCGCTCGCTTGCGCGCTCGCTCAAGCTCTGCTCCACAAAGCCGTCAGCTTCCTTCATTGGGCGGCTCAGCAGCACCCAGGGGTCCTTCTGTTCCAGATCCCGTGCAAGGGCGCGCAGCAGGTCTTTATCCTTGGCGCGGTAGGCGCCCTCGAACTCCACACCATTGGTCACCAGCTCATAGCCGCCCTTGACAGCAGCCAGCATCACCCGGCTGCCCAGCAGCGCAAGGAACAGCCCCAGCGCGGCCATGCCGCTGAGCAGCGAGATGCCGGTGGTGCCGCGGTAAACATTTGCGTTCAGCATGGCTGTGACCGCCTGCACCAGCGCTGCCACTGCGGCCAGCGCCGGCATCGTCTCGGAAGAAGACCGTCCGCGCAGGCCGTTCAGGCCGTCGCGCAGCACCGGGAAGCCCACGCACAGGCTTGCTGCCAGCAGCAGCAGGTTTGCAGCATAGAATGCCGCCGGGGCAGCATCCGGGTCCAGCGCCGCCATGGCGGGCAGCAGCCCATCCGACACCAAACCAAAATGCAGCAGCACCACAGTCAGAATGCCGCCCAGCACGCAGCGCAGCGTCAGCTCTGCGCTCATGCGGTGCAGCTTATCCGCCGTGGCCTCCGGCTCGGGCAGCTCCGTTTCAGCATGTTCCTCCGGAGACACCGCGTCCTCCGCCTCAGCTTTCAGTTCCGGCTGTGGCGCAGCGGGTGCCTTCTCCGGTGCCTGCTGCGGCTCTTCACCGTCCAGCGGCAGCAGCGGCAGGCTCATGGTGTCCTCTTTTGCGGCAGGCTCCTCTGCCGGGGCCAAAGGTGCCTGCGGTGCGTCCTCGCTCTGCGCCTTGCCAAAGAAATCGGCCACCGGCTGCTTTTCCGGCTGCTCCGTTTTTTCCGGCTGCGGCACAGGTTCCGGCTGCAGCTCCGGTGCCGTCTCCTTTACCGCTGCAAACACAGCCGCGGGCAGCGGTGCACCGGACGGTTTCTTTTTGCTTTCAGCCGGTTCAGTTTCTGCTGCCGGGGCTGCTTCGGCTCTCGGTGCAGGCTTTTCCGGCTTCTGGTCGCTCAGGCCGTTGATCATCGCCTTGAGCTGTGCCATCTCCTGCTGCTCCTGCTCTTCCTGCGGCAGCAGCACCTCCGGCGCATTCTTGGGGTGCCGGAGAGGCTTTGCCGTGCTGTGCTGCTCTGCGGGTCTTGCCGCCGGGACAGCGCTCTGCCGGGGTGTTTCCGGCTTCACTGCCGCCGGGGGTTCCGCCGTTTGCGGTGCAGATTTTTCCTCCGGCTTTTTGGCGGGTGCTTCCGGCTGTGCATCCTCTGCTTCCTTTTCCAGAAAAGGCCACGGGGCCAGTTCCTGTTCCGGGTCTGCCTCCGGCTTCAGCATCAGTTCCAGATCCGCTTCCGGTTCCGGCTGCGCATCCTCACCCAGCCGCACCTCACCGGTGGGCATTTCCTGCGGCTGCTCTGCTGCAGCTTCGTCAGTCTCCTGCTTTTCCTTACCACGGCCAAACAGGCCAAACCGTTTCTGCGGCTTTTCCTCCGGCTGGTTTTCGTCTCTCCGGGTCATCTCCTCCGGGATATCCACCGCCGTGGTGCTGAAAAAGGAGCGGAACTTTTCATCCGGGGTCATTTCCCGGCCATTATTTTTATCTTTCGGCATTCTAGTCCCTCCTGTAATTCAAATTGAGGTTCCGGCCCGAATGCCGGATCATGCCTGCTGTGCTGCGCGCTGGGACTGGATCTCGTACAGAATAATGCCCGCAGCCACCGACACGTTGTAGCTGTCCACACCGGTGCCCGGTGCTGCCATATCCAGCCGCACCACACCGTCGCACAGCTTTTTCACCAGCTGCGAAACACCGCTGCCCTCGCTGCCCAGCACCAGTGCAATGGGGCCGGTCAGGTTGTTCCTGCGCAGAGACACGCCGTCCATATCGGCGCAGTAGACGAACACACCCTGCTCCTTCAGGCGGCGGATGGTCTCGCCGATGTTGGCCACACGAGCCACCGGCAGGCGTTCTGCGGCACCTGCGCTGGACTTGATGACGGTAGGCGTGACCGATGCGCCGCCGCGCTTTGGGATCACGATGCCATGCGCACCGCACAGCAGAGCACTGCGCATCACGGCACCCAGATTGTGCGGGTCTTCAATGCCATCGCTCAGCACCAGAAAAGGTGCCTCGCCCTTGTCCTTGGCTGCTGCCATCAGGTCGTCTACCGTCACGTATTCGATCTCGCTGGCAAATGCCGCCACACCCTGATGGCTCTCGGTGCCGGTCATCAGGCGCAGCTTGTTGGGGTGCACCCGCTTCACCGTGGCACCCGCTTCCTTTGCCAATGCGGTATAGTAAGCCGCCACGGCCGGAGCCATGCCCTCAGCAATGAGCACGGTGTCCACGCCGGAACCGCTTTTCAGCAGTTCGGTCACCGGATTTTTGCCATAAACAAGGCTCTCGTTCTTCTGCAGCGGCTCTTCCGGGCTGCGGCGCGGACGGCGCGGCTGGTTCTTTTCTTCCATGATGATTTTCTCCTTCCGTTGTATCACCGGAAGGTGCTGTGCACACCCTCCAAAAGGCGCGCCGCACTCTGGGCCGCGCACCGGTATGATCTGAAGCTGATAACTCATCTTGAAGTATAGCATAAGCCAACCTTGTTTGCCAGCAAATTACCGTTTTTTATCCGCGTCCTACAAAAGTTTTTCTGTTCGTGGTGCCGGAGACCGTTTCCGCTTTTTTGCAGAAATGTTCTGCCGCCCTGCATCAGCTTTACCCGACTGCTGGGTAGATATCCCTCTGTTTTGCCGGAGAAAAAAGTTTTCCACAAAAACGCGGTATACAATCCGTAGAAGAGCGATTATTTTTCCACATGTTGAAAACCCTGTGGAGAAAGTTCAAAAGTCCAGCTTTAAAGCCTGTTTTGCCTGTGGAATTCCACACTTTCCACAAGGTTTTCCACTTTTTGGTTCGACCTTTTTTGATTTCCTGCGTACAATTTGTAGAATACAAGTCGGAAATATGACAATTTTTTGAACTGCATCCTGTCCGCTTTTGCCAAATTGCCCAATATCATTTTGACGAATGTGGATCTGTGTTGAAAATCCGTCCTTCATCAAGCTTTCTGTCTTTCGGCCGCTCGTTGCACATTATATGGAAATTTGTTGCATTCTATCGAATATATGCGCTTCTGGCAGTAACCCCCTGCACCCTGCCAGAAACAGAATCCCCGCATTGTTACAGGAAAAACACCGGTTTGGATTGATTTTGGCCGCTGTTTGGGGTATACTAATTCTGTAGGTTCGTTAAACCGTGCACAAAGCGGATATGAAACGAGCAAGACCCCAATGATTTTGTGGAGGTAATGAATAATGTTGGTAAATGCAACCGAAATGCTGATCAAAGCACGTGATGGCCACTACGGTGTGCCTCAGTTCAACATCAACAATCTGGAGTGGACCAAGTCCGTTCTGACCGCCTGCGAGGAAATGAAGAGCCCTGTGATTCTGGGTGTTTCCGAGGGTGCCGGCAAGTACATGACCGGTTTCAAGACCGTCGCTGCCATGGTCAGCGCAATGGTCGATTCCATGGGCATCACCGTTCCCGTTGCCCTGCATCTGGATCACGGCACCTATGAGGGCTGCAAGGCCTGCATCGAGGCCGGCTTCTCTTCCATCATGTTCGATGGCAGCCACTACTCCATCGAGGAGAATGTGGAAAAGACCAAGGAGCTGGTTGCTCTGGCACACGCTAAGGGCCTGAGCATCGAGGCCGAGGTCGGTTCCATCGGCGGTGTCGAGGACGGCGTTGTGGGTGCCGGCGAGATCGCAGACCCCGAGGAGTGCGCAAAGATCACCGCTCTGGGCATTGACTTCCTGGCTGCCGGCATCGGCAACATCCATGGTGTCTACCCGGCAAACTGGAAGGGTCTGGACTTCGAGGCTCTGGACCGCATCCACAAGGCCACCAATAACATTCCTCTGGTTCTGCACGGCGGCACCGGCATCCCCGACGAGATGATCGCTAAGGCCATCAGCCTGGGCGTTTCCAAGATCAACATCAACACCGAGTGCCAGCTGGTGTTTGCTGAGGCCACCCGCAAGTACATCGAAGAGGGCAAGGATCAGCAGGGCAAGGGCTTCGACCCCCGCAAGCTGCTGGCTCCCGGCGCAAAGGCCATCGAGGCCAAGTGCAAGGAGAAGATCGAGCTGTTCGGCTGCGCAGGCAAGGGCTAAGCAGAAGCTCGTATCGTAACCGGTACACCACCCAATAAAGTATGCGCCCCCGCTGCACCGTTATGCACAGTGCAGCGGGGGCGCTTTTTACTTTATATGCGAGCACTCAGACGCGGGTCTTTTCCATATCTCCAAAAATGTATTGCATACAGTCCTGCACCCAGAAGCAGGCAAAAAATCGAATAGCTAAGGATCGGAAGCCGCAGCAGTACGATCTTACCCGCGATCTGGGTAAAGAACCAGCCCGTTCCATACAGAGTCACGATATAAAGCACCAGCCATGTAGCATATTTCAGCCAATGCTCTCGTGGCGGAAAGCCTACCTGCTCCATCATCCGGCGGAACAGTGCGCAAAAAACCGTCACTGCAACAACAAGCTGCATCAGATAGCCTACAGAAAGTTCAAAAACCCAATCACCAATTACCGGGTAAAGCAGCAGCCCTTCCACGCCCCACTCAAAGAAGAAATACAGCGGTGCAACAAACCAGAAGTAATCCGCAGCTCTCAATGTTTTCAAACATGGCTTGACCTCCTCTACAAAGGTTTTTGCATCCGAAATCGAATCGAACAGTTCCTGATTTTCTGCATTGGCTTGGATGGAAATATCAAGCAGATCGCTGCACACAAGTTCAATGCCGCAGAAATCCCAGCTGACCCGGCGAAGATACCGGATCACTTCTTTCAGCTGCTCCTGGCTTTTTTCGTTCAGCAGCTTTGTACGCATCCGATTTGCCTTTCGCAACGCAAAATACTTATTCATATGGCTCCTCCTTAAAAGTTTTCTCCACCAGCTGGCAGAGCTGATACCAATCCTGCCGAAACTCAAGAAGTGCCTTTCGACCTTCTTCAGTTACAATATAATATTTCCGGCTCGGCCCCTTAGGGGAAGGTCTGCGTTCTACTGTAACCTTTCCTTGCTGCTCCAGCCGCAGCAGCAGCGGATAAAGCGTGCTTTCACTCAAGTCAGAAAACCCGACCTGTTTTAGATGCATCACGATCTCATAGCCATAGGTCGGCTCTCTGCTAATGAATTTCAGAACACAGAATTCCAAAACGCCCTTGAGCAATTGTGTGTTGTTTTCCACTGGATACCTCCTTTTGCCTATTATGTAATACATAGTAGCTTATCTATATTGTATTGCATAGTAGTATTTTTGTCAAGTCCTGTCCTGTTATCATTTCGACCAAAATCCGCTCCATATTTTTGTGCAACAAAAAAGCCCTGAGATTTCTCTCAGAGCTTTCTGTTCAAGTCGGCGACTACCTATTTTCACGCGCCGTTTCCAGCGAACTATCTTCGGCACA
>OFMQ01001244.1_pt1 | contig 13732 bp, 18 predicted proteins | sample 1541851 | NCBI WGS metagenome assembly OFMQ01 (sample SAMN04209227, study PRJEB22552) | human gut metagenome | biome: gut; material: feces | host: Homo sapiens | place: USA: Oklahoma | reverse complement strand
TACCCTACCATGCAGACCAACATTAAGCCGGATCAACTCACAAAAGAGATGATGTATAAGTTTGTGGATTATCTGCAAGCCCACTCCATCGGCGAAGGCGCTAGGGGATATTTTCAGCGGTTTAAGAAAGTAATCAAACTGGCTGTCGAGCAGGATGTAATTCTTAAAAATCCATGTACAGGCATTCCGTGCGTTGTGGATGATAGTGCATTGACAAAAGATGTATTGAGCCTTGAAGAAATAAAGATGCTTGCACAAACTCCGTATCAAAATACGGAGGTCAGACGCGCGTTCCTCTTTTGCCTGTATGCTGGCTTGCGGTATTGTGATGTGGTGGATCTGAAATACAGCAATGTGGACTATGCGAACAAGTGGGTAAAGTTTGAGCAGTCCAAAACCAAAGGACACTCTAAAAATTCGATAGTTACGATACCGCTTAACCAAACTTTGCTTAACTTGATAGGCGAAAAGCCGGACAAAGACAATTATATTTTTGAGTTACCGAGCCATACAGGATGCCTCAAGGCGTTGCGGACATGGGTTGCGCGTGCCGGAATTGACAAACACATAACATGGCATTGCGCCCGGCATAGCTTTGCGGTCAATCTTCTCGGCGAGTGCCAGACGGATATTAAAACCGTTGCGTCGTTGCTTGGTCATAGCGGATTGAAACATACGGAGAAATATACACGCGCGGTTGATTCGTTGAAAGAAAAAGCAGTTAATGCATTACCAGATTTAGAATTTTAGTATGAAACAAAAGAGAGTGACAGCATTGCTAGGAGCGGGCGCGGCTATTGACATAGGTGCTCCTTCAACCAATCAAATTACACAAAAAGCCATAAGAAAAAGACAAGGCATATTTAAAGGTGAAATACAATACACCTTAAAAGGCATTTACAATGTATTGAATAAGCATTACCGTGATCATACATCTAACTTTGAAGATATCTTCCATACATTAGAGATGTTGTCTTCATGTGATGCGGCTCAAGGGGAGCGAACCGTTTACAAATTTAAACCCTCTATTTTTGCCTTTGTTAATCCTAATCGATACTTCAGAAAATATGCCCCTTTTGTACATTTAGCTGAAAATGATTTGCTATTTTCTATTGCTGAGCAGATTTCGATATATGACGAACAGTTTAGAAAAACTAAAAATAGCGAGAATGAATGGTATTCTAATTTTTGGAATAATAGCGGATTAACTTGGGATATTGCAACATTGAATTATGATACCACAATCGAAGAATCTTTAGATAATTATATTGATGGTTTTCGAAAAGAAAGAAAATGCAATTTCTCGAGGTTTTATCCCACTCAGCTTAAAAGGATTAACGATAAGCATACCTGTATTCATTTACACGGCTGCATAAATTATGGATATACCAGAAATATCGATCCCAACAAATATATTTTCGAAGATGATTTTCACGATCTATACAAATTAGATAGTTACAAAGATGCCAGGCAAACTTGGGGCGGTAGGAGCCATAGTGTTACACAAGCAGGAGAAAGGAATTATATCACTCCAATAATAACTGGATTAAGGAAGCTAGAAAAGCTTAATGTTTCACCGTACAGTCATTATTTACATTTTTTTCAGGATTCATTACTTAATAACTCATGCCTATTGGTGATTGGTTATGGTTTTGGAGATTTGTATTTAAATCAGCTGATGGAAAGAATGAATATAATTCATGGGGAAAAGAAAAGAATAGTTGTCATAGGCTATTATCCCTTTGAGCGATACGACCCACGAATTTTTGGTGCACCATCCATAGAAGAATATCATTTTATATGCCGTCAATTCAGAATTTCACAATTGGGCAGAAAAGGCTATTTTGAGCGGGATAAGGCGATAATTTCCGATGATAACACAGCAATGCTATACCTTGATGGTTTTAAAAATACCGTGATTCGACATTCTAAGGAAATTATAGACTTTTTCAATTCATAAATCTATCATTTTATGAAGATTAATCCATTCGGAGAGGAGCAAGAACAGGCAGAGCGCATACAGGCTTTGTTTGACAGTTTTGTGGCTATTCGATCAGAACAATTAGAGGACTTAATAAGAGCAGAGAGTTTACGAAATGACAAAGTACCGGATGCTCGATGGCTCCAAGAATATGTTTTGAATATTCTCGTTGAAAATGACAACCTTTACTCTTTAGCAGAATATGTTCGGCAAGGTAGTGAGGAATATTATTGGTATAGCGACTTCCTAGATGAGCTCGAAAAAGATGATAAGAAAAAATACTATTTTTACGATACATCGACCATAACAGTTAGTAAGTCGAGTTTTGACAAAACCCTTAGATCCGTCGATCTCCCTTTTTTCGGAAAAATTATCGAATTGGTTTCAGCGTTGCAAGCCATTGAGAGATTAGAGCCAGAAAAGACCACAGAATTAGAATTACAAGAGGAGCCGGAAGCAAAACTGTCTTTCAAATCGACATTAAATCCGGCGCAATTGGTAATGCTAACTGAAACCATAAATGATGTTAAATTGTTTAAGAACATTCTAACAGCAGAAGAGTTAACTGAATTATTATCCGGCCATAGAGAAGCAAAACTACAAACAAGAAGCACTAAACTACTTTATTATCTTTTTCAAAAATTAAGCGAAGGGAAATACATTACCATAGACTGGTGGGATATATTTCTCAAAAACTCCATTCTTGTTTCAGCTAGAGGGAAAGTGGTCGAAAACCAAGATTTCCGGGGAGCCAAGCAAAGAGTATTTGGGGAGTTCGAAGGGATTTTGCCTAAAAATCATCGGATAATTGACGATTTCCTAGACGAAATTGCTGAATTGAGCGAGAAGCCAGAACTTTAAAGATTATGAGCATATATTTGATCGTATTAGCGGTTATAATACTCTTGATAGTCAGGGTTAATAGATCCAGGATTAAAGGCTCATGGGGTGAATATAAAGTAGCAAAACAATTAAAAAAACTTAATCCCGAAGAGTACAAGGTTATCAACCGTCTTTTGTTCCGTACTGAAGACCGAAGCTGTCAAATCGATCATGTTGTAGTCTCAAGATTCGGAATCTACGTTATTGAAACCAAGAATTTTAAAGGTTGGATTCATGGGGCTGATAGTTCAGAATACTGGGTACAGTCCATATATAGTCAAAAGAATGAGTTCAGAAATCCTGTCAAGCAAAATTGGAGTCATGTTTATGCTCTTAAGGATATACTTTGGGAATACGGCAAAATAACTTACCATCCAATCGTTGTGTTTGCCGGGAGGGCTCAATTAAGGAATGTATATTCTTCAACGCCCGTAATTTATCGATGGAATTTATGTGATACGATTCTATACAATAGAACAACTCCCTGCCTGTCAGCGGAGCAAGTGAATGACATCGCTTGTAGGCTAAATAATGTGAATCGGAAATTTATAAGCGCTAAAAGGGATCATGTCCAGCAAGTTCGGCATGAGGTATTTGAGCGTGAGAGAAAAATAGAATCATTAATTTGCCCTAAATGCAACTCGAACTTAGTGATTAGAAACGGCCAATACGGGCAGTTTTACGGGTGTTCAAATTATCCTCAATGTAAATATACCTTAAAACGATAGGTAAAATATGTTCAATCAAAGCAAAGGACGGTCATTGATCGTCCTTTTTGTTGCTGATTAAGCCATAAAAAAAGGTACAAAATAGCCGTACTTTTTCGCACTTTTTTAATGGTTTTTATTTGCGATGTAATTACAAAACGGAGGTGCGCAACTCCATTGTTAAATGATTAAAACATCGTAAAATGAAAGACGAGTTATTAGAGGAACGCCTCGAAACTATCGAGAAGCTACTCACAGGACAGAAGAACGTGCTGACGCTCTCGGAAGCATGTCGGTTTACAGGCATATCGAAAACGTATATGTATAAGCTGACGAGCCAGAACAGAATCCCGTTTTCAAAACCGCACGGCAAGAACATCTACTTCAGCTGGGAGGAACTTGAAAAATGGCTTCTCAAAAACCCGGTCAAAACTGCCGAAGAAGTCGAGCAGGAAGCGGCGAATTATGTAGTTCTGGATAAAAAGAAAAAGTAACCTGATCGTCCCGGCCGGGATGTAATTCTCTATTCTTTTCGGAGGTAGCAAGTTTATGTCGGTGTTTAACAACTACGACCAACTTGCTACCCCTCGAAAGGGGTAGGAGCTCCCGTCGGTCGCTTTTTAATCTGTCATTATGAGTAAGCAATTTTTCGTTGGGTTCCGGCTCAATAAGGAAGAATATGTCCGGCTTGGTGCGCTTGTCAGAAGAAGCGGCAAGAAGAAAAGCGAAGTCGTGCGCGAATTGTTGGTAAAAGGCTATGTGAAAGAACGCATAAACAAAGACCATATCCAACTTCTCCGGCAACTAACAGGCGAATCGACCAACCTCAATCAACTTGCCCGGAAAGCCAACACATTCGGATTCCATGAAGTAGCTAGCAAGTGCGAAGAACTGGTAGAGTATTTCCAGAAGATTATAAGGCAGATAAAGTATGATGGCTAAAATAGTTAAAGGAAAGACTTTTGCCGGGTGTGTCAGGTATGTTCTGAACGAAGAAAAGGCTTATTTGCTCGATGCCGAAGGAGTTCATCCGTCCGATCCGGAACAGATGATAAACGACTTTAAATTGCAGGCTCTCCTTAATCCAAAGGTTAAGAATGTAGTCGGTCATATCTCGCTGAATTTCCCGAAAGAGGATGCACAAATGGCAACGGACGATAAGAAGATGTTGGAAATCGCACGGGAGTACATGGATAAAATGGGCATTAAGAATACCCAATACATTATTGCTCGTCATACCGACAAAGATCATCATCATTGCCATATCATTTTCAACCGGGTGGATAATGATGGTAAATGCATATCCGATAGCAACGACCGCTATCGGAACGAGAAGGTTTGCAAGATGCTGACCGCAAAACACAGACTTCATTTTTCGGATGGCAAAAAGAATGTGAATCAGCAAAACCTGAAAGGGGAAGATGCCGCGAAGTATAAGATCTACAATGCGATTAAACAAGTATTGCCTGTTTCGCATTCCTGGCGCGAATTTCAGGACAACTTGCTTGATCGGGGAATTGATACCACTTTCAAGATGAACGGCCAGACAAAGCAGATTCAGGGCGTTAAATTCGAATGTGACGGCTATACTCTATCCGGCTCCAGGATAGACCGACAATTCAGCTACGGAAATCTGGACGCTTATTTTGACACCCAGACAACGAAAGCAAGTGTAAGTCGTACACCTTCGGTATCTCAAAAGCCGATAATTCAAGATACTATAGAGCCCATTGGCAAAGCTGTGGGACAAACAACAGGAGCGATAGCGGACATTGCGGGCAATTTATTTGGATTGATTTCTCCATCCGGGAGCGACTATGACGAATCACAGGCAGAAGCCGACCGATTGGAACGATTGAGAAAAAAGAAAAAACGAAAGAAAGGCAGTAGCCTTAAAATGTAGCAAACTAAAAATATCAATATGAAAAACATGGGAAGAGAACTCATTACCAAGTGGGATGAGCTTCTGGCGGATATTAACCTGTTCCTTTGTGAACATTACGGGTATAAAGATTCCGCATATTTTAACATTCAAGCTAACGGATGCACTTTGGACGCAAGTTCGAGAGCATATTACCTTTATATCAGGTTCTGGGAGTTTGGCGGGGAGCATCGAGGGTTGCCCGACAAGATAGTAATACTGGTTTCAAGTACTTTCAAGAAGGGGGATCAAGGAAAACAGTTTACTAATCTTCTGCGATTCCTGAAAGCTTATGCCCCGATTTACGGCTATGAATATATCTGCATCGAAGACCGGGTAGACGGACTTGATAAAACCTGTTACGGTTTCCCGAAAACCAAAGATCCCTTTCGGCCATATGGCCCAATGAAGATAGCGGATTTGATCCTCCCGGAAGAATAACCCATTACCCTTTGTTCGCAAAGGTATTGTTGCAAAAGCTAAATCCGCAAGGTCGTGGCCGGCTACGCCGGTTCCTTCGGAAACCTTGCGGATTTACTTTTCCAACATTATGCTAGTCGCTACCAAATTGCAATGGGCAGGAGTGGCAACTACTTAAAAAGTTTGCTTATCGGAATCTCCAGAGCGTTGGCAATTTTCACAAGTGTGCCAATCGTGAAGTTAGTCCTGCCTTTCTCGATCCGAATCACATTGTTGTATTCGATTTCCAATTTGTCGGCAAAATCTTGAAGGGTTAATTTTCTTTCTTCCCTTAATTGCCTAATACGCAAACCTATCTCGGTTAAAGTTTCTTGTTTGTCAAGCATATTTCTGTCATATATGATTGACTTCAAAGAAATACGTTTATATTTGCAATTATACAATCATAAATGATTGTTGGGTGATTAGTATAAATAACTCAAAGCCATGATAAAACCCGACATGAGATTAACACTTCAACAGGTTAGACCGCCACTTCCCGATCCTTGCGAATTTTCGGAAGCTATCTTGGAAAGCATAAGGTTTATTGACGAACATCCAGATGCCACGATACAAGGCATCACAGATGAAATGTTGGAATTGTGGAGTGTATCGGAAGAGGAACTGGATGTAATCAGTGACCGCGATTTAATCGAGAACGAAGAATTATATTTGAGCCCGTCTGTGGTTTCCTCTTTGATTATCTTCTCATACATATATGCAAAGCATTATCGAGGAGAAGATTTTGCCGACTTCGACAACCTTATTTACCTATACAGGAGGTTTCAAAAGCTGATAAATATGCTCAGAAACAAATCCATAATAAAAGACAGGATAGCTTATTGGAATTTATTGAGATTAGATAATGTTAATGAAATAATAGACGATCTTAATAGGTCCTAAAACAACTTTGCTATTTCGCCTTTATCTATTAATGTATCATTAATAGGATCAAATTCTCCCACTAATAATGGAGATAATGGGTTATGTTTCATTACTTTATTATTGATGCTATTTTCTGAGAAGTTCGCATAACAATATGTACAATTGTGCTGGCAGGTATTATATTCTCCAATATCAACGCTTTCAATGCAACCACATTCTGGTCTTTGATTCTTGTCTTTTTTATAGCTTGTTGGATGTCCAATCAACTTCTCGATAAGTTCTTTATCAATGCAATGGGATTTTTCAATGTTAAGATCCAGATTTTCAGCGCATGATCTTATCTCTACTTGAAATTTATCGGCAATATCTTTCAGTTTGTCAACTAGTTTAATCTTATTTTGATCACTGAAGCCTTTATGTGTAGATGTATCTATCCGATTTTCAATTTTTTTGTATATATCCAGAAAGCTTATAACATTCATTTGACTATAGTCATGGAGATACTCTACTAATTTCCTATAATAATGAAGATGATAATCTTCGTCATACTTTTTATTTATTATAATGGGGTCGTACCTCCAAACTATTTTTCCCGGTCCAATGGCTTCAGATAATACTTTGATGCTGTTTATTATTCCTGTTTTTTTTGGAACCCCTATTTCGAGGTCATGGGAGTAAGGATTGAGAGTGATCTGAAAGTAAAAATTGTAATCTTTTAACTCATGCAGTTTACCCAATAAGGGTTTGGGGTTTTTCGTCCAAAAAACAATGCAATCAACATTGGATGGATTTAAATATATTTTCCTTATTTGATGAGTGTTAAAAGGATTTCGTACATACACAAACCCTTCTTTTATTCGGCGTATGAACCACTCCGAATAAAAAGCAGGTATATCCGTTCTTCTACTTACGCTTAATATCATTTTGTTTTGACTATTAATAATTGCGCGGAAGAACAAAACCCCCAAGGATTATATACGATTTTTCCAGGATCAATGTCGAAAATGGTTTTATTATTCGATACCCTGTAATAATAATCTGGAGCCCATATATCCTTAGTATCACTTACATAAAATCTTCGCGCTATTTTTACATTATAGTTCTTCGGGAGCGTATTCACATATCTGTCAAACTGAAATCTAGCATCACGTTGATTCACTCCTCGATTAATATCATTGAAAATAATAAGACCATTGGGTACTAATAATGGGAATAACTTTTCTGTAAGTAGATCAAAAAATAGATCGATATTTTGTCCTGCATTAAGAAGTTCCGATACGAGATAGCAGATAGTTATTATATTGGTTTTATTATTGACATACTCTTCAGGGGTGGTCAGAAAATCAAATACATTCATGTATTTCAAAGAAATATTATCATCAGAGTTTGCAATCAGCCAATCATTATGATTATGCCATCCGTCATTTAAATCAACTCCCGTATAATTGATCCTATTATCTTTATTCAAGGTATCCACCGCCTTCTTGATGCCATAATAATCACAACAAGGGCCACAACCCAATGAAATTATATTAAGTTCCTTATGGGAATCAAAGAAAGCTGGAGCGGATAAAAATAACTTTCCAATTTCAGATGCATATTTATGAAAGTATTTACCAACGTAGAAACAGCGCATATTAGCGCAATCGTAATCCCGTTCTATCTCCTTATAATGTTTTTTATCTAGGCACCCCTCACATTTTGATTCTTCAGAACAATCATAATCGCAACCCTCACACTTATCTTCGCGTTGGTATAATTGATCGTTATATGCTAGAAAGTCACTAGATAAATTTCTCATAATCAATCTTATTAGTATCGTAAAGATAATAATTTTTTAATTCCGGTAAAACTTCAAATAATTTACACCTTTTTTACACCCTGTTGAAATTAAAATGCCTGTTAATCAATTGATTAACAGGCATTTTCAGTACCCGGAGCCGGGTTTGAAAAGTCAAAACCTTTAAAATCCGGCGCAATCGAAAATAATATATATTTATTTGATATTCAATATATAACAACTGAATTTGTTTGAGTCTGATTGGATGACATTTCGGCAGTTTTTGCAAAATGCGGACAAATTGCGGACACGGATAGTTTGTTTTTCCGTTGCCTCCAGCTATATTTGGGAAAGCAATCCTTTCAGCCATGGCACAGACTAATTATTACCTCGGCAAGATAACCAACAGCTCCGGTGAATCGGAGATCAATCTGCGGCTCTATGTTTCGCGGGACATTCGCTTGCGGATCGGCTCGGGCATATGGCTTGACCGGAAGCGGTGGGGCAAGAAGAACGACATCAACATCCCTTTGATTCAGGGTGAAGAACGGGAGTTGCTTTTGGCGAAAAGGGATCGGCTGAAAGCACTGACGGACGTACTGGAGCGGGAGATCAACACGGCGACCGACAAATCGGCGATCACCCGCGAGTATATGGAAAAGGTTGTTAAGAAATTCCATAAGCCAGTGAAAGCGGTTAAGGAATACGAGAAGTCCTTTTTCGACATTATCGACGAATACATCGCTAAGCACAAACTATCGGAACAACGGTTGAAAAACTTTAAAGTTTTGACCCGCTGCCTGAAACGATTTGAATTATATAAGCGTAAGACGGGAAGCCGGGGCTTCAAACTCAACCTAAGCTCACTCAATCCCGACCAACTGCGGCAGATCGACGAGTTTCTAGCAAACGAGAAGCAGGTGTTCCTGCAATTCCCGGAGATTTACGAGGAAGTCCCCTATTCCGCCAAGATTGCGGTTAAGACGCCTAAACGCAAGCGACCGCCTGTCCTGGACGAAGAAGGAAACGAAGTCCCGAAGGGGATGCCGAAAGAGCGGGGACAAAATTCGATTGCGGACATGATGAACCGGTTCCGGGCGTTTATCCTTTGGGCGAACGACAACGGATACACGGCGAACAATCCGTTCAAGCACTACTCCATCGGGGAAATCGTGTACGGAACGCCGATCTATATTAGCAACGAGGAGCGGAATCGCCTGTACGAAACGGACTTGAGCGATGATCCGGCATTGGCGATACAACGGGATATTTTCGTTTTTCAATGCTATATCGGATGCCGGGTGAGCGATCTGTACAAAATGACGGAGCGCAATATCATCGACGGCGCTATCGAGTACATCCCGCGCAAAACGAAGGAAGACCGGGGGATAACCGTTCGTGTGCCGCTTACAAAGGTCGCACTGGAAATCCTGGCCCGTTACCGTGATCCTTTACGTGAAACGTTGCTGCCGTTCTATTCGGAACAGAAGTACAATGTGAAGATCAAGGAGGCGTTCAAGCGCGCCGGGCTCGACCGCATGGTGACGACCATCGACCAGCGCACGCGGCAGGAGGTGCAACGGCCTTTATACGAGGTAGCGTCCTCACACATGGCCCGGCGCACGTTCATCGGGAATATCTACAAGAAGGTGAAGGACCCGAATCTGGTGGGTTCGCTGAGCGGCCACAAGGAGGGCAGCAAGGCGTTTGCCCGTTACCGGGACATCGACGAGGAGATGAAAAAGGAGTTAGTTGGGTTATTGGAGTAGTTTTTTTAGGGCGAAAAATTGCGCAAAAATAGGCAGAATGCCACTGAAAACGAGAAAGATGCAATTTTTCTCGTTTTCTTTTGTTTATTTGTCGCCGGATTCAGGAGAATTCAGTTTATAATTTTATTAACCCATTAAAACCTTCACCTATGGAATTAAACGATTTGTTGCGAACCGGGACTAACGTCAGCGTGACGGTCAGCCTGGAGGATTTAAAAAAGCTATTCCAAGAAGTGGCCGGAAGTCTCCCGACCGCTGAAACCCTTTCCCCTGCGGAGGAGTATTGATCTCGTAAAGAGGTATTGCAGCGGCTGGGTATTGACTCATCCACCCTTTGAAATTGGGAGCGAACGGGATATATCAAATCCTACCCTTTCGGAGGCCGCAAACGCTATCTGCGCAGTGACGTAGAAGCTATCCGCACGGGCCGAACGCCCCATCATCGCAAGGCGGGATAACCGCCCCCATGTCATTCGATTTATCATTCTAAGTTGAGCGGCTTGCTACATACAGCAGGCGGCAAGACGGCTATTCACTAATTAAAACCTAATTATCATGTCAATCGAACAAGTAAAAAAGAACGACATCCGGGCGTTCCTCGCCCAGGCTGGAATCACTCCGGTCAAAGAAACCCCGACCGGGGGTATGTATCTCTCCCCGCTCCGCAAGGAAGACAAGGCGAGTTTCCACGTGGACTACACTAAAAATTTGTGGTACGACCACGGAGCCGGTGTCGGCGGTTCCATTATCGACCTGGTCATGCATATGCACAACATCGATTTTCTTGACGCGCTATGTTACCTCGAAGAGCCCGGCCTTGTCCGCGTTCAATGAATCCCTCCGACGCCGGAGAGCACGCCTCGAAAACCGGGCGTTGAGATCTTCGAAATCCGGCCACTCGAACATCCTTCCCTTATCCACTATATCCAAGAGCGAGGCATCAATCCCGACATCGCCTGGCATTATTGCCGGGAAGTACACTATCGGGTAAACGGGAACCCTTATTTCGCTGTCGGTTTCCAAAACGACCGCGACGGATGAGAGTTCCGCACCGCCCGCTTCAAGGGCGGCAGCTCCCCCAAAGACATAACGACCATCGACAACGGCCATGAGGACGTGTTGGTATTCGAGGGCTTTATGGATTTCCTTTCTTATCTCACCATTAAGAAATATCCGGCATTTTCCCTCAATGTCGTTGTGCTTAACTCGGTGGCCAATCTCGACAAGGCCATTCCGTTCCTGCAATGCAATAATAACATTCATCTTTTCCTCGACCATGACGAGGCGGGACGCAAGGCTACGGCTGAAATCGTGAACCGCTGTCCTGAAAGCAGGGTGATAGACCATTCCGGATTTTACCTCGGCTATAAGGACGTAAGCGATTATCTCAGGGCGAAAACCCGTCCCCGGCATGTGCCAGCGATGCGTCCGGCCCCCGACAAGCCGGGGCCGAAGGTAGGCGGTAAGTAATACCACCTTTCAGATTGCAAGACGTCAGTTTGTGGCCACATCCGGCCACAAACTGCTCTTGCCCTCTACTCCCTTCGGTCGAGAGGGGAAATGCAATCACTCCGTTCTCGCCATTTGTCATCCCCTAAAAACACAACGATGAAAAGAGAAATCATAAAATTCCGGTGCGACGCCGAAGAACGCCGCACCATTTTCAACCGTGCGGAAAAAGCGGGCGTCACCCTCTCCGAATACTGCCGGAAGCAAGCCCTTTACGGAAAGATTATCGCCCCGCCCCGGCTGACCGCCGAAGAGCAGGAGTATTTCCGGATGCTCCAGACGCATAACAGCTTTATGACGCGGCTCGCCAACTTGTTCACGTATAAAGATCCGGCACTCAACAAGGAAGCCTGAGATTTTCTCCGGCAGTCCAAAGCCCTTTACGGTCGTTTCTTTTATTCCGGAGGCCATGATAGCCAAGGGTAAGGCCATCGCCCACGGAACGAACGCCATTCGCTACGTGATGCGGGAGGGGAAGCTCGACCGCTTGCTGGGCACTAATCTGATCGAGGGCCGGACGCCGGACGAGATTATTCCCGAATTTGAAATGGTGGCCCAGGGCCATGAGCGGTGTAAGAACAAGTACCTGCGTTTCGAGATCGGCATCGCTCCGGCTGACGAGGAGCGTGTGCGCGGATCTTTGCGGGAGTTGGCTGTACTATTCGCGCAGGAGATGAAGATGAAGAACCACCAATGAATCGCCTGCTCGCACAAGGATACGGGGCATATGCACATTCACCTGATCGCGAACCGGATCGGCATCGACGGCTCGGTCTACGACACGACGTTTTTAGGCAACCGTTCGGCCCGCGTCGCGGAGGAGATCAGCCGGAAGATCGGGCTGACCGTGGCGAATGAAGTTCACCGTCAAAAGGAGTATCAAAACCGGTACGCCGACCCGAAGCGGGAGGCGGCGAAAGCGGAGCTGCGCAGAATTGCTTATGAAGAGCTGAAGAAGGGTCATGCGGATTTTCGGGCTTTTTACCTGGCTATGCTGAAGCGTGGCGTGACAATCCTTCCGGCGATGAACAAGCAGGGACAGGTGTACGGGTTGCATTTCGTTTATAGCGGCCTCCGGTTCAAGGCTTCCGAGATTGGCCGGGAGTTCGGCTACCGGACGTTGCAGAAACAATTTCCCTCTGCTGTCGTTCAGCGGCAACCCGTACAGGCCCAAAGCCTCGGAGCGCAGATCGCCACGGACGCGGCTAATGCACTCGGCGCTCTGACAGAGACAGAACAAGTATCGGACGAGTATATAGACCCGGAGTTCCGGCTGCTCCACCGCAAGAAGAAAGTTAAGAAAAAAGGGCGTGGGGTGACGAGGTAATATCTCTCAAAAGACCGATTTTATATCGCTAAAAATCAGTCGAAAATTCACCCGAAGTACAATTAATATAAATTATTTGATATCAAGTATTTCGTGTATATCATCATGTATATAATAGCTCTGTTTTGGTTTTTTATTAATAGCCAGCGTAAACCAGATCATATCTCAGTGATTGTTCTCACTCCATATATCAACAGGAAACAGAGTAATATCTGTTAAACGGTAAATTGCTAAAAAGCAAGAGAATGAAGGACAGTAAATTGTACAACCAAAATGAGAAATTATTATATTTGGAATAAACTAACACCGACAGCCATGATAAAGCGGATACAAACCCTTACTGGTTTAGGAATATTTCAGAATTATCGCAGGGATAATAACCTTCAAGAATTTGCTGAAAGGAACCTTATATATGGTTGGAATTACTCCGGAAAAACGACTCTATCTCGCTTATTCTCCTTTTTAGAAAAAAAAGAAATACCAGACACCTTTGCCGAAGCTGAATTCGAAAT
>OFMQ01001218.1_pt1 | contig 13942 bp, 14 predicted proteins | sample 1541851 | NCBI WGS metagenome assembly OFMQ01 (sample SAMN04209227, study PRJEB22552) | human gut metagenome | biome: gut; material: feces | host: Homo sapiens | place: USA: Oklahoma | reverse complement strand
TATTTTCATGAGCCGTTGTTCAAGATGATAGAAAAGCAGGAAGCAGAGGGCATCCGCATGATTCCATATCAAAGTGTTGGAAGGGAACATGGGATGATGCCGGCAGTGATGGCAAATGATATGAAAATCACGAAAGAGGACCGGATAATAGAACACAAAAAGGCAGTGATCGCCATATCCAAAGTATCCCTTTCCAAATGGGGAGCTTACGAAATGTTACTACATCCGGATCTGATCAAAAATGGGAGGTAATGATTGTGTTAAAGTTGAGCTTGGTAAGTGGAAGAAGGACATTTTTTGGAAGAGGAAATGAGATTCATTATATTGGGGGAACGGAGATACTTCCAGCACCGCTTGATACAGCGGAGGAGCAGAAAATGATCCATATGTTAGGAACTGTCAATGAAGAAACGGCAAGAAGCATGCTGATTGAGAGAAATCTACGATTGGTTGTATACATAGCAAAGAAATTTGACAACACGGGAATCGGTGTGGAAGATCTGATTTCGATTGGTACGATCGGTCTGATCAAAGCGATCAATACATTTAACCCGGCAAAGAAGATCAAACTTGCGACTTATGCATCCAGATGTATCGAAAATGAAATTTTGATGTATTTAAGAAGAAATAACAAGACAAAAATGGAAGTTTCCATCGATGAGCCATTAAATGTAGACTGGGATGGAAATGAATTATTATTATCCGATATCCTTGGAACCGATGAAGATATCATTTACAAGGACTTAGAACATGAAGTAGATAAGAAACTTCTGACAAGAGCCATGACGATCCTTACGGACCGCGAGAAAATGATCATTGAATTAAGGTTTGGGATCAATCAAAAAGAAGGAAAAGAAAAAACACAGAAAGAAGTCGCTGATATGCTTGGAATTTCACAATCTTACATATCAAGACTGGAGAAAAAGATCATCAAACGCCTGAAAAGAGAGATGATCAAGATGGGATGTGTATAAATTTACAGAAAAATTAAGAAAATGTTCACTTTCTGCCGAAAAAAATATGATATGATAAATGTGGAAGAAAAAATAAGGAAACGATCATACTTAGGAGGCAGAGATGAAAATGAAGAGAAGTGAAAAACTAGGAATGTTTACTGGATTGGTTGTTGGGGTACTCTTATTGCTGATCAGCGTGTTTATGATATTTCAGACAACATGCAAAGTCTGGGGTGCAGAGAAACCAGCCAATGCAACACAGCAGGGAATTGATGTAAGTTCGCATCAAGGCAAGATCAATTGGGAACAGGTAAAGAACAGTGCTTTGGCAGATTATGCGATCATCCGATGTGGATATGGTGTAAATCAAACAGATAAAGATGATAAGTATTGCCCAGAATTATCTGTGCCTGAATATCTTCCTTGAGATCTCTATGGTATACGCCCTTCACTGAGCCGACCGTGCCGACCGGCATGAAAATAGGTGTTTCTATCTGACCGTGGTCAGTCGTTATCACGCCGCATCTGGCTGACGACTGGGGGTCGGTTGCTATCTTGACAAATTTCATTAAGAAACCGGTATTTTTAAGTTTCAATCTTCAAAGATAGCAAAATTACGCCAAAAACTTGTACATTTGCATAATTTCGCTTTTGAAACGGTTTGATTTTTTAAACAAAAACAATACTAGAATGAATAACAACGGCATCAGCACCAGGCTGATAATCATGAACTTCCTCCAGTATGCCATCTGGGGCGCCTACCTCACGTCGATGGGCAGCTACCTCTACAGCATCGGACTCGGACCGAAAATCGGTATCTTCTATGCCATGCAGGGCATCGTTTCCATTTTCATGCCTGCAATCATAGGTATCATTGCAGACAAGTTCATCCAGGCGCAGAAGGTTCTCAGCATCTGCCACGGCATCGCGGGTATTGCGATGATTGCCGCAGGATACTATGGCTTTACCGCCGGCAACAATGTAGATTTCGCCACATTGTTCTCCATCTACTCGATAAGCGTCGCCTTCTACATGCCGACGATTGCATTGTCCAATTCTGTAGCTTATTCCGGACTGGAAAAATATGGAATGGACACGGTGAAAGCCTTCCCGCCTATCAGGGTATTCGGAACCGTCGGATTCATCTGCAGCATGTTGTTCGTAAACTTCATGACCATAGATGGCGTACAGTTCCAGCAGTCTTATAACCAGTTCATTACATCCGGTATTCTCGGCATTCTCCTTTGCATATACTCACTCACTCTGCCAGTTTGTCCGGTAGACCACAGCGGCACGAAATCCACCTCTTTCGTGGATGTTTTCGGACTTCGCGCGTTCTCGCTCTTCAAAAAAAAGGACATGGCGATTTTCTTCATCTTCTCAATGCTGCTCGGCGTTTCGCTCCAGATTACAAACGGATTCGCAAACCCGTTCATCACTCATTTCAAGGAGATTCCGGAATATGCCGATACCTGGGGAGCACAGAATGCCAATGCCCTTATTTCCCTGTCACAGATTTCCGAGACGCTCTGCATTCTCCTGATTCCTTTCGCAATGAAATTCTTCGGAATCAAGAAGGTGATGCTCATCGCCATGTTCGCATGGGTATTCCGTTTCGGTCTGTTCGGTGCCGGTAATCCTGGCGCAGGCGTATGGATGTTCGTTCTTTCATGCCTCGTCTACGGTGTGGCATTCGACTTCTTCAACATCTCCGGTTCTCTCTATGTGAACATGAAGACCGACGAAAAGATCCGTTCCAGCGCACAGGGACTTTTCATGTTGATGACCAATGGTATAGGTGCGACAATCGGAACTCTCGGAGCTCAGGAAATCGTGAACAAGTTCGTCAACAATGCAGCTGAGCCGTCATGGAGCACAGCATGGTATATCTTCGCCGCATACGCACTCGTGGTCGGCGTCCTGTTCGCTATCCTGTTCAAGGATCCTAAGAAACAAGGCATTGAGGCTTAAAGCCTTCAGACATATTTCATTCGATAAACTTGGGTTCTATACGAGCCCAAGTTTTTTCATCAATGCCTGTGAATCCGGTTCATGCCCGCGGAAGTTCCGGTAAAGCACTGCAGGGTCCACCGAATCACCTTTCGAAAGAATCTCACGCCTGAACGATTCTGCGGTCTCCCTGTCAAAGATTCCCTTCTCCTGGAACAATGCAAATGCATCAGCTTCAAGGACTTCAGCCCATTTGTAAGAATAATATCCGGCAGAATAACCTCCTGAAAATATGTGGTTGAATGAAGTCGATATGGCAGTTCCGGGATAATGACGAAGCACACGATAATCTTCCAAAGCGTCATTTTCGAAATCAAGCGTATCTTCTTTCGGCTCTGCCTTCAATGTATGCCAGGCCATGTCGAGTTCTCCGAAGTCCAGCTGCCTGACCTGGTAATATCCTGCAAGATAATTCTTCGCATTGACAATTCTGGTTATCAGCGACTTCGGGATAACCTCTCCTGTCCTGTAGTCCTTGGCGAATGATTCCAGGTATTCCGGTTCGAACGCCCAGTTCTCCATTATCTGTGAAGGCAGCTCCACGAAATCCCTGGCAACATTGGTCCCGCACAATGACGGATATCTGCCCTCCGCGAACATGCCGTGAAGCGAATGTCCGAATTCGTGAAGGAAAGTGGTCAGTTCATCATGCGTAAGAAGTGACGGCGCATTTTCCGTAGGCTTGCTGAAATTCATGACAATGCTTACCAACGGACGTTCTTCCACACCGTTTTCAATTCTCTGTCCACGGAATTCCGTCATCCAGGCACCGCCGCGTTTCGTCGAACGTGGGAAGAAGTCTGCATAAAACAATGCCAGATGCCGGCCGTCTTTGTCCCGCACATCGTAAACTTTCACATCTTTATGATACACAGGGATATCCGTACGCTCCTCGAAAGATATTCCATATAGTTTTCCGGCAAGTCCAAGCACAGCATCTATGCAATTTTCCAGCCGGAAATATGGCTTGAGCTGTTCATCATTGAGTGAATATTTTTCCTCTTTATACCTTTCTGCCCAATAGCTGAAATCCCAAGGCATGAGTGTATGGAAAGGAAGCCCGGACTTTTCTGCGATTTCCCTGAAGCCATGCGCAACTGCGTATTCATACACCGTTTGGACCTCCCTTTTTGCGAACGGCAATGACGGTGTCATCAGCTTTTCAAGAAAACTCATGACGGTTTCCGTGTTCTTGGCCATATTTTCTTCAAGAACATAATCCGCCCAGCAATCATAGCCGAGCAGCCGGGCGATTTCAAGCCTCAACGCCGCGATCTTACGGACAATCTCCGTGTTGTCATTCTCCCCGCCTACAGCCCTCGTATTATACGCGAGATACATCTGCTTGCGCAGCTGCGGGTCTTCACAATTCTGCATGAACGGACCATAGCTCGGGCGGTCCAATGTAAATGCCCAGCCGTCAAGACCTTTCTCCTTAGCCGTCATCCTGCCAAGGTCTTTCAGATAATCCGGCAGCCCTGCAAGTTGCTGTTCATCAGTTATATGAAGGACAAACGCATTCGTGGCCGCAAGCACATTCTTGCCGAATTTCAATGAAAGCAGCGACAGTTCTTCCATATGGCCGCTGTATTTCTTCTTATCCTCATCCGACAGGTTTGCACCCTGTCTGGAGAAAGACTTGTAGGTTTCCTCCAGCAGGCGCTGCCGGTCTGTAGACAATTCCAAGTTCCCACGCTGGTCATATACTGCCTTAACCCTGCTGAACAATACAGGATTCAAGGACACGTACATTGAATATTCCGTCATCATCGGCGAAACTTCTTCCGCAATCTGCTGAAGCTCGTCATCCGCGTCGGCTTCCAGAATATTGAAAAAGATATCAGAGACATGTCCGAGCGTCTTGCCGCTGTATTCAAGCGCTTCTATCGTATTGGCGAACGTAGGCAGCTCCGGAGCAGATACTATCGCATCTATTTCAGCCTTGGCCTCTTTGATAGCCTCCCTGAATGCCGGAAGATAATGTTCATTACGTATCTTGTCGAATTGCGGAGCGCCATACGGCAGTCCCGATTCTGTCAAAAGTGGATTATCTGTCATAAATATATCGGTATTTCGGCTTCAAATTTACGATTTGTTTTTCACTTCTTCTACAAGCACACCTGTTCCATCGGTTCCGACCTATGAATATTATATATGCGTTCTGCAGAAATCATGAACATTATATCATAACACGAGCACTGCGTCCGGCCGGCCGTCTTGTGGAACGTAGTGACGAACTCAGGATTGTACCCGAGCAGGGACAGTTCCGCAAAGTCCACGGAAAGCCGGTTCTCATGAAGCAGCCCTGAAAGAATCTTATAGTTCTTTTCCAGCACGGACTTGACCCGCAGTTTCCTGTTTCTTATATCCTGGAAATGTCTGTTATGATACTTGTTCTTGCACGCATCACAGCAGAACTTCCTGTTGGAACGGCCATAGAATATCGCCCCGCATTCAAGGCAGGTTTCGACACCTGCAAAGTTTTTTATCAATCTGTATTCAGCCATAGCATTTCTGTTTTGCGGCCAAGATGTAGAATATTTTTCACATAACATCGAAAAGGTGACTCCATTAACGAATTAAATATAAGAATTTTATGTCGCTGTGACATTTTTGAAACCGGGAAGACAAATTTGCCCTACATAAAAAAATAATTTTTATGTCCACATCATTTTTCGGAAAAGATAAAAATCATAAAAACAACTCGTATGATTTTTAACTTTCCTTTCAAATGCGGTTTTTCCATAATTACTTTGCCGTCGGACAATGCGGGGACGCGCGGCCTGATTGTCCGCTAAAACCAATATAGAATATGGAACAAATCAACAAAATCGAACTGCGAGGAAACGTTGGAAACGTCAAACTCCAGACTGTCGGCAATAATGAGAACATCAGATTCTCCGTTGCTACCAATTACGCCTACAAAGACAAGGAAGGCAAGCCGGTCATCGAGACCACATGGCATAATGTTACCGCATGGAACGGTAAAGGAATGCCGGACTTTCATAAAATCGACAAGGGAACTCTCGTCCATGTAATGGGAAGGCTCCGCACCCAGAAATTTGAAGGAAACGACGGTGTGGAGAAGCAGATATACGAGGTCCTTGCGAACAGGATAGAAATCGAGAATTGTCCCGAGGGGACCCAACCGGCCTTCGGAATATAGTAATCGCTTGAAGAACAAAATCCATAAAGTTAAAGTCCTATGAAAAAACTGATCTTGCTCTTGACCATTGCAGTTGTTGTGACGGAATGTGGCATGCATAACAGAATCAGCAGCCTCAGGGATAATCATGTCTCCGCCGGCCTGGCTCTTCCCCAAGAAACGTTCATCCCATCATTGAAGAACAGACAGGAGGAGAAAGATACCATTGAGGTAAGCGAACCGGAAAACGTGCTGATAATGAATGCAGTGAAAGATGAAAACGGAGAGATGACCGCCACCGATGTCATAAGGGCCGCAATGGTTACGGCAAGGTTCAGGAATGTAGCTGAACGTCATGGGAAAGTGGACCTGAAATTCCAGGTTGTAGTCCCGGGAGAACTGCAGGACAGCAGATGGCAGCTCAGGCTCTATCCGGACATGTTCGTGATGGAGGACAGCATCAGGCTGGAACCTGTGGTCGTCACGGGGGCACAATACAGAAGGCGGCAGATGAAAGGCTATGAGCAGTACCGCAAATTCCTGGATTCCATCATTTCCAATCCGGACAGCTTCATCAACATCGGTCAGCTGGAGATATTCATAAAAAGGAACATTCCCGAATTGTATAAGTTCCGGACCGATTCATCTGCCGTTTCGGACGAAGAGTTCGCTTCCGTATATGGAGTCACTGAACAGGCTGCCGTAGAGCACTATACGAACAAGTTCCGTTACCAGAAGAATGAACGGCGCAAGTCCAGGACGGACAAGATGTATAGGAAATACGTCAAGGCGCCAATCGTAACGGAGGGCATCCGGCTGGACACCGTGATGATGACTTCGGGAGGAGACTTCATCTACGACTACGTACAGACGCTCAGCACTTGTCCGGGACTCAGGAAAGCTGAAATAGCATTGTCCGGAGACATTCTGGAATCGGGCGAGCCGATTCTGAAAATCCCGGAAAGCCAACGACTTACGTTCTATATCAGTTCGCTCAGCTCCTTCACGGATATGAGTGAGCGGTACCTTACCAGAATCATCTCCAGAAAAGCCGAAGCGAACACTGCGTGTTATGTGGAATTCACATCAGGCAGCACGGAAATAGATCCTCAACTGGGGAACAACAATACCGAGATAGGACGAATCAAGGGTAACCTGTCCGCACTCGCATCAGACAAAGACTACGATCTGGATTCCATCATCGTGACAGCATCCTGCTCGCCGGAAGGAAGCGCAAGATTCAATCAGGCATTGTCCGAAAAAAGAGCCTCATCCATTTCATCGTATTTTACGACATTTCTGGAGGCAAGCATTGACTCCATCAGGAAAGAAACCGGTGTAATGATGAGTCTGGACGGAGGACCGGTCCGGAAACAGGACAACGCCGATAAAATAAAATTCATATCACGGAGTTCCGGTGAAAACTGGCCAATGCTGGATTCCATGGTAGACCGGGACACGCTCCTGACTTCTGCCGAGAAGGAAAACTACTGCAAGCTGAGATTGATCGGAGACCCGGACAAGAGAGAGAATGCGATGTCGGCCATGTCATGCTACAAGTACTTGAGATCCAGTCTCTATCCAAGACTGAGGACGGTACGTTTCGATTTCTTCCTGCACAGGAAGGGCATGATACAGGACACTGTCAGAACGACCGTTCTCGACACAGCATATATGGCCGGCGTACAGGCGATTGCAGACAGAGACTACAATAAGGCCATCGCGAAACTCAGGCCATACCACGACTATAACTTGGCCGTCGCATACTGTGCAATGGACTATAACGCCAGCGCAATGGAAATACTCCAGTCCCTTCGGGAAACGGACAGGGTCCATTATATGAAAGCACTGCTATATAGCCGGATGGGAGAATACCGCACTGCTGCCGACCACTATCTGACGGCATGCAGCATGAATCCATCATTTGTCCACAGGGGTAATCTTGACCCGGAAATATCGGCATTGATAGAAATGTTCGGGTTGAACAGAGAAGAAGAATAACGCTATTTTATAAAACAAATTTTAATCATGAAAAAATCATTTGTAATGGCCGCAGCAGCGGTCAGTATGGCAGCATTTGCCATTTCCTGCAACAAATCAGAAGTTGCATCAGAAAACATCGCGGAAGAAACTGCTGAGATTTCCGTAAGAGTAAGCAGCAGCGCTTTCATAGGAAAAGCGGCACTTTCCGAGAATAACGAACAGAAAGTCAACAATGTACAGGTTTTCGTCTTCCGCGGCAACGGAGAATTGGACGCTTATGCAAGTTCAGATACGAAGGCCGACATCAAACTGAGCTGCACCACCGGGAGCAAGATTGTGAAGGCTGTCGTGAATGCACCTGACCTTTCATCCATTTCGAAGATGAAAGACCTGAACAGTTCCATCACCAGCCTCACTGACAACTCACTGACCAACTTCGTCATGACAGGAAGCGATAACATCGATCTGAATACTGACCAGACCTTGACTGTCTACGTAAGCAGAATCGCGGCGAGACTCGCCATCGAGAAAGTATCAGTGAATTTCACGTCACAGGCATACAGGAACATGGATATGAAAATCCATAGGATCTATGCCGTCAACGTGGCAGGAAACACCAGCTATGATTTGAGCGCCGCACCTACGGTCTGGCATAATCAGAAAGCATTGCAGACCGGCGCTCCAGATGCAATGCTCATGGACGACGTGGCTGACGTAAAGGTCACGGAGGAGCAGCCATATACCACCGGTTCATACTTCTACGTATATCCTAACAAGGTATCGGAAGAGCCACAGGACGAAGCCGCATCTGCAAGACCTACAAGAATCGTAGTGGAGACCATTCTCGGCGAAACGACATATTACTACCCTATCACGATAGGCAACATCGCCGCGAACACCAAATATACGATTTCGAACCTTACCATCACCAGGCCAGGCTCATTGGATCCAGACATTCCGGTCACAAGCAAGGAATGCTCGTTCACCATTAGTGTAAACAACTGGAGTGAAGGTCCGACAGAAAATGTAACTATCTAGTTTCTAAAGCAATATGACATTACGTACATCTTTTCTCTTGATGGCTTCAATCATCACACTATTCATGTCCTGTTCGGTAAAGGAGCCGAGAGGAAATTGCCCGTGCAGACTTACAGTAGACCTTTCGGATGCATCGGAAGAATATACGGATGTACTTGTATCGGCTTTCGACAAAAACAAACAGGCAGTGTATTGTTGTGAAACAATCGATGTCTTTCAAGAAAAACTATTCATAGAAATGCAGAAAAGCCGCATAAAAGTCATCTGTCTGCAAGGCATTGCCGTCGGGAGGATGGATGGACGTAATGTCTTTATTGATGAAGGTCATGAAGCTGACAGGCTTTTGGTCAGCACTGATGATGTTGATTGCACCGGAGAAACGGCATTCAGCAAGGCATCATTCCATAAGAATTGGGCGGAACTGACCATTTCCTATGCAAACCCTGACAATTCGGAATATCCTTTCACACTGGAAGTTACAGGACAGGTAAACGGGCTTGTACTAGATACGATGACGCCGGTTGCAGGACCGTTCAGATGCACTGGACGGCAACAGCCCGGGGAAAACACGTTCAAGGTCAATCTTCCGAGGCAGAGCCCTGAAGGCAACGGTCTGGTTATGAGATTGATACGAAAAACCGACAAATCGCTCGAAAAAGAATACGATCTGTCGGAGTTCATCAATTCGTCAGGTTATGACTGGACAGCCATGGACCTTGACGATATATGTATAGGCATTGACTATGCGGGGGCATTGACCTCGATCTCCGTAATCGACTGGAAAACCGGATTCGAGACCATGATCATCATCTAACCCCTGCTGTGAAGTCCGCATTCGCGGTGATCCGGGTCCTCCCACCACCAGCGTCCTGCGCGGATATCTTCGCCAGGTTTTACGGCTCTGGTACATGGTTGGCATCCGATGCTCGGAAAGCCCTGGTCATGAAGCTTGTTGTACGGTACGCCGTTGGCTTTCACATAGTCCTTCACCTGCTGTTCCGTCCAGAGAATCAGCGGATTAAGCTTGATGACATTGTCCACGGCATCGTATTCCACCATCTGCATGGAAGCTCTGGTTACAGACTGCTCCCTACGGAGGCCGCTGATCCACACTTCCACGCCTTCAAGAGCGCGCCCGAGAGGCTCGACCTTGCGGATATTGCAGCAGAGATGCCTAAGTTCAACACTGTCGTAAAACAAGTTGATACCATGCTTGCGCACCATTTCCTGAACTTTGTGAAAGTCAGGGAAGAAGACCTCAATCTTGATGCCGTACTGCATATTTGTCCGGTCTATCAGATCATACGTTTCGGGAAATTGTCTTCCGGTATCAAGGGTGAAGATCCTGGCATCCTTCCTTATCTTCACCATCATATCGGTAATTGCCTGGTCCTCATAGCTCAAGCTTGAAGACAGGGCAGAACTTGACGGAAAAGCATTCAGGAAATATTCCAGCGCCTTTTCAGGAGACTGTCCGATGAACTCCGCATTCTTGGCTTCAGCAAATGCACGGCGTTCATCGACAGTCATGGTTGATAATAACTGAGACATCCAGGCCTCCTATGCTTCATCAGGAACAATCATTCCTGCACCGACCGTGTCGTTAGTGCCTTCTTCGATGAAGATAAGACTGCCCATCGTACGGTTATCTTTATAGTAATCAAATATGAGCGGATCTGCAGTCTTGATGCGTACACGAGCTATATCATTCATTATGAGCTTGTCCACGCCATATTCCTTCTCGCGGGTATTGATATCGATCTTATATTCGATTTCCTTGATGATACCGAGTGTCTGCTGTGTGGCATGACGGATGACATACTTCTTGCCCTGCTGCATCGGAGAATTTCTGAACCAGCAGACATTGAGAAGAACGTCCTGCTCGATATGAGGCTGCTTGCCGTCTACTGCGACGATCACGTCTCCACGGCTGATATCAATATCATCTGAAAGCGTAATGTCCACCGACTCAGGAGAAACGGCGGTCTCCAGTTCCTTTTCGCCAAGATAAACAGCTGTAACAGAGGAAGTCATCTCTGAAGGATAGACCTTAATCTTGTCACCCTTTTTGATGGAGCCTTCCGCGAGCCGCCCTGCATAGCCCCTGAAATCCGGGAACTTGTCGGAAATAGGTCTCACCACATACTGCACCGGAAGACGCATGCTGTCCTCTGACTCCACAGGCAGCTGGACAGTCTCAAGGAAATCGAGCAATGCCTTTCCAGTGTACCAAGGCATGTTCTCTGACTTGTTCACGACATTGTCGCCAAGTTTCGCGGAAATAGGAATGAATGTCACATTGCCAAGCTCAATGGATGATGACATTTCCTTGTAGTCAGCCACAATCTTGTCGAACACTTCCTGGGAGAAGTCCACGAGGTCCATCTTGTTGACACATACGACAACCTCCTTTATGGCAAGCAAAGACGCTATGTATGAATGCCTTACGGTCTGCTCCATGATACCGTGGCGTGCATCCACGAGAATCACGGCGAGGTCGGCAGTAGACGCTCCGGTAACCATGTTTCTGGTATACTGGATGTGGCCCGGAGTATCGGCGATGATGAATTTACGTTTCGGCGTAGCGAAATAGCGGTATGCGACATCGATAGTGATGCCCTGCTCCCTTTCCGCACGAAGTCCGTCGGTAAGAAGGGCCAGGTTGACCTCCTCATTGCCACGGCTACGAGATGCCTCTTCGACAGCTTCGAGCTGATCCTCGAAAATCGACTTCGAATCATAGAGAAGCCTTCCGATCAATGTACTCTTGCCGTCATCCACGCTGCCCGCCGTCGTAAAACGGAGCAGCTGCATGTTCAGATATCCTTTAGTATTCTGAGTTTCCATTTGTTTACAAGTTTCTGATAAATAAATACTTACAGCTGACAGTACCAATTCCCTGCATCGGGAACCGCCTGCTCTCCACTAGAAATAACCGGCTTTCTTGCGGTCCTCCATTGCTGTCTCTGAACGCTTGTCATCAGCTCTGCCGCCACGCTCGGTCACTCGTGAAGACGCGATCTCGTCGATGATATCTTCAATGCTGTGGGCATGTGACAACGTAAGTCCGGTACAGGTAATGTCACCGATTGTCCTGCAACGCACTTCTTTCTCCACGACTTCCTCTTCAGGACGGCGCATGATTACCGGCGGTTCCGCTGCAAGCCATTGGCCATCACGGAAGAACGCCTTTCTCTTATGAGTATAATACAGGCTTGGAAGTTCGATTCCCTCCTGATAGATATACTGCCATACATCCATTTCCGTCCAGTTGCTTATAGGGAACACGCGGAAGTGCTCTCCCGGATTCTTCATACCGTTGTAGATATCCCACAACTCAGGGCGCTGATTCTTCGGATTCCACTGGCCGAACTCATCACGGTGAGAGAAAATACGCTCTTTCGCACGGGCCTTTTCCTCGTCACGACGCGCTCCGCCACATGCGGCATCGAATTTATACTTGGCAAGAGTATCCAGAAGCGTTACCGTCTGGAGCTTGTTGCGGCTGGCATTGAAACCTGTCTCCTCTTTCACCTTTCCTTCGTCGATGGAGTCCTGCACATAACCTACAATGAGGTCTGCGCCAAGCTTCTTGACCAAGTCATCCCTGTATGTCAAGGTCTCCGGGAAGTTGTGCCCGGTATCGATATGCACCAGAGGGAACGGAATTTTCGCCGGATAGAATGCCTTGTAAGCAAGATATGTCAATACAATCGAGTCCTTGCCGCCTGAAAACAAAATGCAAGGACGCTCGAACTGCGCTGCGACCTCCCTAAGGATGTAAATGGACTCAGCCTCAAGTTCTTTCAAATGCGTCAGATGTTCGCTCATTTTTATATTCTTTCTAATTATTATCAATCCATTACGCAATCCCTCAACTCCAAAGACTGCAAAGTTAACAAATATTTCCCTCTTCTAGCTAAATACTCCCGCCAAATACTTTTTGGTCAGTTCCTCACGCGGTTCGCCGAACACCTGTGCGGCATCACCGGTTTCAATGACTTCGCCCAGATAAAGGAACACGGCATAATCCGCGATTCTCAATGCCTGCCTCAATGTATGTGTCACCATGATGATGGAGTAATTTTCCTTTAATTTTACGAAAAGGTCCTCCACGGTCTTGCTGGAAACAGGGTCCAGGGCACTCGTAGCCTCGTCAGCCAGAATGAAATCCGGCTCCACGGCAAGGCTCCTGGCAAGGCATAGACGCTGCTGCTGACCGATGGAAAGCCTCATGGCAGAGCTCTGCAGCCTGTCTTTCACCTCTTCCCACAGGCCCACCTCGGTAAGGTATTTTTCCACGACATCATTCAACTCGGATTTCTTCGTATGCATGCCATGGATGCGGCAGCCGTAAGCCACATTGTCAAATATGGACATCGGAAGCGGACACGGACGCTGAGGCACTAGCCCCACACGACGCCTCAACTCGATGAGGTCGCTGTATTTCGCCCCGATAATATTTTGGCTTCCAATCATGATCTGCCCGTCGATTTCGACATCATCCACATTGTCAATCAACCTGTTAAGAGTCTTGAGCAATGTACTCTTGCCGCAGCCCGACGGACCCACGATACATGTTATCTTATTCTCCGGAAATGTCAGATTTATATTCTTCAGAATAGGCCTTCCTTCGATGGAAAGATTAAGATTCCTGACTGTAAGCGGTTCTTTTTTCATATTCTGTTCCATATTCTACATGTTGTTCTTAGTGAAATGATTAGTGATCCAGCGGCCTCCGAGGCTGAGAATCAGCACAATGACGGTCAGTACCAGCGCCGCCGCATAAGCCCTTCCCGGGAACGGCTCC
>OFMQ01001207.1_pt1 | contig 14035 bp, 10 predicted proteins | sample 1541851 | NCBI WGS metagenome assembly OFMQ01 (sample SAMN04209227, study PRJEB22552) | human gut metagenome | biome: gut; material: feces | host: Homo sapiens | place: USA: Oklahoma | reverse complement strand
ATCTGGCAACTCTGTTTACCGGACGCTATATTGAAATTCATGTGTTTCCTTTCAGCTTCCAGGAATATTGCCAGTATTATGATGATATTAGTGACAAAGATAAGCTCTTTGATGAGTACGCTATCAAGGGCGGTTTAGCAGGTTCCTATGCTTATAGAACCGAAAAAGACAGAACAAACTATATCAAAGAGGTCTACGAAACGATTGTTACAAGGGATTTGGTACAGAAATATACTCTCCCGGACACTTTGGTTTTACAGCGTCTGAGCGAGTTCCTTATGGATAATATCAGCAACCTCACTGTTGTATTTTTCCCGTTGGTAATCAGGAATATAACATTGCCCCCGATTTTGTCTGATAAAAAGGCGTTAATTACATTGGCATGGGATACCCTGTGGCTTTTTCTTACGATTTTTGAAGTATGTAATCATTCGGGAGATAGAGAGGGAATGAGAGCTGGTTATATAGCTGCATTTATTCTTATGGCGGGAGTATGGCTTGTGTTTTGGGTGGCAAGGTATCTTCCGGTAAATGGATGGATAAAAGCAGGAACCATTTTAATCATAAGTTGTATCTGGATGGCATTTACAAATGATGTGTATGTATATTTCGCGGAACATAAAAAGCAATTAACAATACTGTCCACTCATTTTTCTGATTGGACAAATCATATTTGTGTGAATGCAAATGTCTGTACTCTGATTTTGATTTTTGGAGGTATAGCAGGTGGTGGTTTATTAGTATATGGAAAGATCAATAGGAAGCGAAAATGCTTAAAGTGATATGAAGCAGCGAAGTCAGGGATCAGGGGCGAAGCCGATACACCGCAGGGAAGTTTTTAATGGAACGGACACAGACACGAAAGCAAAATCAGAACCCGAAAAATCTGCTCTCTATTTGCTCGAAAGGCAGACAGGGCAGATATGGGGACAGCGAAAACCCTCACAGCATCGGCTGTGAGGGTTTTCGTGGTTTTTATAGTTATCTAAAGGAATGAGAGTAAAGTGCTGGCACTTCCTGTGCCATACTTTATGAGGGGAGATAGTTGTTCATCAACTATCTGAATATTAGTATAGACAAAATGTGTGTCAAAAATATGAGTAAATTCTAAAACAAACAGAAAAAATATAAATATCTCATTAAGAAATTAGAAAAACTTGATAATCTAAGTAAAAAATGATAAACTTATCACGTAACTGATGGATCTATGTGGAGAGTGGGAACCTCCGCAGAGGGTTCAAATAAAAAAGGAGAAAAAGTTTATGAACAGAGGAAAAATGAAAAAAGTTCTTGCACTTATGCTGACCTTCATTTTTGTAATAAGTGCAACCGCATGCGGTGGAGCAACGAAGTTTGATGCAGAAGCTTATGTAAGAGGCGTAATGGATGCTAATTATAAGCAGAAATATGACGAGTATGCGAAAGCCCGCGGTATTTCAGAAAAGGATGCAAAGGCAGAGATTGAGGATACATTAGACGAGCAGGTCGATACAGAGCTGAGCGGACTGGAAGCTCTGGGAGATTTTACAGAGGAAGAAAAGCAGGAATACAAGGATATGCTTGTAAAGATTGATAATCTTGCAAAATACGAAGTAAAAGAAGCCAAGGAAGATAAGGATGGCAATTTTACAGTAACGATCGAGGTAACTCCGTCTGATGTATATCAGACTCTGGAAGATAATTCAACTGCAGTTGCACAGGAGATGATGGATCAGGGACAGGATGTAAGCCAGGCGGATGCAAGTATGTTCCAGGATCTGCTGATCCAGAGTATGCAGAAGTCGATCGATGGTAATACATATGGTGATACAACGACGATCGAAATTGCTGTAACAAAAGATTCTGATGGTCAGTACGGAATCAGTGATTCTGATATGGAGAAGATCTCCACAGCCCTGTTTCCGGGATCAGTCTAAGAATAGAAAGTCAGTCTGAAAAATCAGATGAAATGAAAAGGTTCTGTCATGGAAGTACCGGAAAGATAGTCTTCCAGACAGAACCTTTTTATCTGTATGAGATAAGAGTGAGGATGAGACAAGAGTGATAAGAACGGAGAAAACCCGCTGACCTTTCGGCCAACGGGTTTTCGGTTTTTTATAGTTATCTAAAGGAATGAGAGTTAAAGTCTGACACCCCGGGTCTGCCGGGATGCCATCACTTTATGAGGGGGGAGATAGTTGTTAATCAACTATCTGACATTTAGTATAATCATAAAATGTGTCCAAATTATGTTTAATTTATAAAAGAAAATTAAACTTCCTTATGATTTTATTAAGAACTAAAATAGTGATTCTTTGTCAGATTCGGAACTAAAAGACAATATATATAAAAAAATAAGCAAGAAATCAGAAAAAGTAAAGCCCATTTTTTATTGGAAATAAAGGGAAAATTAAGAAAATAAAGAGTGGAAAGGAAAACTAAAATTGTTAAAAATAGACATTTGAAGGGCGATGTTTATTGATTAATCATATAAAATAACCTATAATAAAAACAAATTGATAGAAAATTATCAAAGTATAATAAGAACTGCACAAAAATATTGAAGGAGGAGCTATATGTTAGATCAAACCTACTATAAAAAAGCAGATGAGATCATTTCGCAGCATGGACTTGAACCGGCTTCACTGATTCCGATCATTCAGGACATTCAGAGTGAATATCGGTATCTTCCACCGGAACTTCTGAGGTATGTGGCGAAGAAACTTGGGATCAATGAAGCAAAGGCATACAGTGTGGCAACATTTTATGAAAACTTCTCTTTTGAACCAAAGGGAAAGTACATTATTAAAGTCTGTAATGGAACTGCCTGTCATGTCAGAAAGTCAATTCCGATTTTGGAACGGCTTTATAGTGAACTTGGACTTTCAGAAGAAAAGGCGACAACGGACGATATGTTATTTACACTGGAGACAGTTTCCTGTCTTGGAGCGTGCGGACTTGCTCCGGTTCTGACAGTAAATGATAAGGTTTATCCGGGAATGACCCCGGATGCTGCGGCAGAACTGATTCACGAATTGAGAGGAGCGGAATAAGTATGGAAAAAATTACGAGCAGAGAAATACTTCATCAGATTCGTGAAGAGGCGGTAAAAAAGATCAGCGACAGCCGTTGCAGGATTTTGATCTGTGCAGGAACCGGGTGTCTGGCAGGCGGATCAGGTGAGATATACAGGCGGATGAGCGAACTTGCAGAAGAAAATCCGGATATTGACGTGGAATTTGGACCGGAGATTGCTCATGGTAGTGGCCCGTTGGAAGTGAAGAAAAGCGGATGTCACGGATTCTGTGAAATGGGACCGCTGATGCGGATCGAACCGGCAGGAATCCTTTATACAAAAGTAAAGCCGGAAGACTGCGATGAGATTTTCCACAGAACGATCGAAAAGGGAGATGTTATCCGTCATCTTTTATTTAAGCAGGATGGGCTTGAGTATAAAAAGCAGGAAGAAATCCCGTTTTATAAAAAGCAGACGAGAAATGTACTGAAAAACTGTGGACATATTGATGCAGAACATATAGAAGAATACATTTCCACCGGAGGATATGAGGCATTAGAGAAAGTCCTGTTTGAGATGACACCGCAGGAAGTGGTGGAAGAGATTTCAGCATCCAATTTAAGAGGAAGAGGAGGCGGTGGATTCCCAACGGGATATAAATGGTCACAGGTAGCCCGTCAGGAAGAAAAGACCCGCTATGTAGTCTGTAACGGTGATGAGGGAGATCCGGGAGCATTTATGGACCGGAGTATTATGGAAGGAGATCCGCATAAGATGATCGAAGGAATGATGATCGGGGCTTATGCGGTAGGAGCCAGAGAAGGTTATATTTACGTGAGAGCGGAATATCCGCTGGCGATCAGCCGTTTGAAACGGGCAATTTCACAGGCAGAGGAAAGCGGTCTTTTAGGCGATCATATTTTAGGAACAGATTTTTCATTTCGCCTACATATTAATCGCGGTGCAGGAGCATTTGTCTGCGGAGAAGGAAGTGCATTGACTGCGTCCATTGAGGGAAAAAGAGGTATGCCGCGTGTCAAACCGCCAAGGACGGTGGAACAGGGTCTGTTTGGAAAGCCGACGGTTCTTAATAATGTAGAGACCTTTGCCAATGTTCCGATGATCATTAATAAAGGAGCAGAATGGTTCCGTTCCATCGGACCGGAAAAAAGTCCGGGAACAAAAGCATTTGCATTGACAGGAAGTGTTCGGCATACAGGTCTGATCGAAGTGCCGATGGGAACGACCCTGCGGGAAGTGATCTACGATATTGGTGGTGGCATCAAAGGAGACGGAGCGTTCAAAGCGGTGCAGATCGGAGGTCCGTCAGGAGGATGCCTGGTGTCGAAAGATCTGGATGTCAGTCTGGATTTTGATTCATTGAAAAAAATGGGGGCAATGATCGGTTCGGGCGGACTGGTTGTGATGGATGACCATACGTGCATGGTGGAAGTGGCGAGATTCTTTATGAATTTTACGCAGAATGAAAGCTGTGGAAAGTGCGTGCCATGTCGTGAAGGAACAAAGCGTATGCTGGAGATCCTGGAGCGGATCGTGGCAGGAAATGGAAAGCTGGAAGACCTTGATCTGCTGGAGGAACTGGCGAACATGATCACAGAAACTGCACTGTGCGGTCTTGGAAAGAGTGCGGCACTTCCGGTTATGAGTACGCTGAAAGTATTCCATGATGAGTATGTGGAGCATGTGGTTGAAAAGAAATGTGCCTCCCATACCTGCACTGCATTACGAAAGTTTATCATCAGTCCTGAGCGGTGTAAAGGATGTTCAAAATGTGCGAGAAACTGTCCGGTCGGTGCGATCAGCGGAAAGATCAAGGAACCATTTACGATCGATACGGAAAAATGTATCAAATGTGGAGCATGTGCGAGTGCCTGTGCATTTGGTGCGATTCATATTGAAGGGTAGGAGGAACAGAGTATGGGCTATATGACAATTAACAACAGGAGAGTGGCTTTTACAGATGAAAAAAATGTCCTCTCAGTGATCCGAAAGTCGGGAATCGATCTTCCTACGTTCTGTTATCATTCAGAACTGTCAACCTATGGGGCGTGCAGGATGTGTGTGGTGGAAGATGAACGTGGAAAGGTATTTGCATCCTGTTCAGAAGTACCACGGGATGGTATGGTGATCTATACAAATACACCAAGATTGCAGCATCACAGGAAAATGATCATTGAACTGCTGTTGTCATCCCATTGCCGTGACTGTACAACGTGTGCCAAAAATGGAGTCTGTACGTTACAGAAGCTGGCAAGCCAGTTGGGTATTTCAGAGATCAGATTTGAAAATCATAAGAAACCACTTCCACTGGATACCTCTTCGGATTGTGTAATAAGAGACCCCAATAAATGTATTCTCTGTGGGGATTGTGTGCGTACCTGTGATGAAATCCAGGGACTTGGCATTCTGGATTTTGCTTTCCGGGGTTCAAAAATGCAGGTTATGCCGGCATTTAACAGAGAGCTGGCAGAGACTGACTGCGTAGGCTGCGGACAGTGCAGGGCGGTCTGTCCGACCGGTGCGATCAGTATCCGGCAGGATGTTGATCCGGTATGGAAAGCGTTGGCGGATAAGAATATCAGAGTTGTGGCACAGATCGCACCGGCTGTCCGGGTGGCGATCGGAGATAAATTTGGAATCCCGAAAGGTGAAAATACACTGGGACGCCTGGTGGCAGCTCTGCGACGTATGGGATTCGATGAGGTATATGATACAAATTTCGGGGCAGACCTGACGGTAATGGAAGAGTCAGCAGAATTGCTGGAGCGTTTAAAATCCGGTAAGAATCTTCCGTTATTTACTTCCTGCTGTCCGGGCTGGGTGAAGTTCTGTGAGAACCGTTACCCGGAATTTCGGGAAAATATTTCCACCTGCCGTTCTCCGCAGGCAATGTTCGGAGCATTGCTGAAGGAAGAAGCCCGGATGAAAGCGGCAGAAGCGGAAAAAGAAGGACGGAGCCTCCGCAAGACGGTTGTGATCTCGATTATGCCATGTACGGCAAAAAAAGCAGAGATCAAAAGACCGGAGCATTTTACAGAAGGGCAGCAGGATGTAGATTATGTACTGACCACGACAGAAGTGACCCGTATGATCAAAGAAGCGGGAATGGATCTGTCGCAGATCGAACCGGAGGCACTGGATATGCCGTTTGGTCTGTCTTCGGGGGCAGCAGCGATCTTTGGAGTAACGGGTGGTGTGACCGAGGCAGTTCTGAGACGTCTGGTACACAGCAGCAGGATGGAAGATCTGCAGGACATCAGCTTTACGGGAATCCGCGGGATTGAAGGAATCAAAGAAGCTTCCATCCAGCTTGAGGACAGAACGGTGAAAATTGCAGTGGTGAATGGTCTTCGCTGTGCAGAAACACTGCTGGAGAGGATCAAAGCCGGTGAAGTCCAGTATGATTTCGTAGAAGTGATGGCATGTAAAAGAGGCTGTATTGCCGGTGGTGGACAGCCGGTGCCGATCGGACCGAGGACGAAACAGGCCCGGCTGGATGGAATGTATAAGATCGACAGCATGGCACAGATCAAGAGATCTGATGAAAATCCGATCATTGCAGAGGTTTATGAGGGAATCCTGAAGGGGAAGGAACATAAATTGCTGCATAATAGATAAAAAATCGCCTTATATCAGATGCACAGCAACTGGTATAGGGCGATTTCTGAATTATGTCGGATTATCGGTTATCAAGGTAATCTTTTACAAGAAAGAGACTGGAAATCCAGGGTTATTTCAACACCAGTTTCAGTACCTCAGTCACTTTTTTCACCGGAACGATTTCCAGCTTATTTTTAACCTCATCGGCAACGTCATCGAGATCCTGTTCATTGTCAGCAGGAATCAGAACCTTTGTGATTCCTGCACGCTGGGCGGCCATAAGCTTTTCAGGAAGTCCGCCGATCGGCATGACACCGCCACGCAGGGAAACTTCTCCGGTCATGGCATATTCCGGGCTGACTTTCTTCCCGGTGAGAAGTGATGCAAGAGCTGTTGTCAGCGTGATTCCGGCTGATGGACCGTCTTTTGGAACCGCACCGGCAGGAACATGGATATGGAGGTCGTGGTCATCAAGCACTTTGCTTTCCTTTGGATAAAGTGATTTTACAAGACTCAGTGCAATCTGAATGGACTCCTTCATTACATCTCCAAGCTGACCGGTAATAATCATCTTGCCTTTGCCCGGAATCAGTTTACTTTCTATAAATAAAATTTCTCCGCCCGCTCTTGTCCATGCAAGTCCGGTGACAACTCCCGGTTCAGGGGAAGAAAGTTTCCGCTCATGGTGGAGCTGCTTTTTCCCAAGATATTTTTCGAGATTTGTCTTAGTGACTGTCAGTGTTGTTCCCTCATTTTTAACAAGTTGGACGGCAGCCGTCCGGCAAAGAGTATCGATCAGTTTTTTCAGGTCACGGACACCTGCCTCCATTGTGTATTCATCAATAATCCTGCGAATCGCTCCGTCGGTTACTTTCAATGCATTTTTCTTAATTCCCATGGCATCGAGAGCCTTTGGAAGAAGATGTCTGCGGGCAATCTGATATTTTTCTACTGCAGTGTAACCGGAGAAATTAATAACCTCCATACGGTTGAGCAGTGGTTCAGGAATCGTATCCAGTGAGTTTGCAGTGCAGACAAAAAGTACATTGGACAGATCGTAAGGCACATTCATATAGTGGTCAGTGAAAGTGCTGTTCTGTTCAGGATCAAGAACCTCCAGAAGGGCACTGGCAGGGTCTCCGCCGTAATCTTTTGCAAGTTTGTCAACCTCATCCAGTACAATGACCGGATTGGAGACACCGCTTCGCTTGATTCCTTCCATGATTCGTCCGGGCATAGCACCGATATAAGTACGTCTGTGGCCACGGATTTCCGCCTCATCACGGATACCACCAAGACTGATCCTTACATATTCTCTTCCGAGAGCCCGTGCAATACTTTGCCCGATACTGGTCTTCCCGGTTCCAGGAGCACCAACAAATAAAAGGATCGAGCCATATTGCTTCCGGTTGAGAGCCATAACGGCGAGTTGCTGGATGATGCGTTCTTTGACTTTTTTCAGACCATAGTGATCTTCATCAAGAATCTGCTCCGCCCGGTCAAGATCGATCGGGGTAAACTGCGGTGCTTTCCAGTCCAGGCTGGTCATAAAGTCAAGGTAATCATACAGAAGACCGTACTCATGGCTGTCCTTGCCTTCCTGCTTCATGCGGTTCAGCACTTTTTCAGCTTCTTTACGGGCTTCGTCATTCATGCCGGATTCTTCAATCTTTTTCTCAAATTTCCGGGTATCGGAAATATTTTCAGGGTGAAGTTCGTCCAGTTCTTTCTGAAGATAACTGATCTGCTTCTTGATGGCTGCCTCGCGATAAAGCTGCTCCTGATCATCTTTCTGAGCTTCCTTTGCTTCGGTGGAAACTTTGGCAACCTCCATAAATTCGTTGATGGCAGCTTCGATCAGCGTACAGCGTTCCCGGCGGGAATCCGTTTCAACAATGGCATATTTTTCTTCGGGGCTGATATTCAGATATTCCGAAAGGGCAGATCCGAGATCATACATATTTTTCCGCTGTAAAATGAAACTTCTTGCCCACATTCCCCACTGGTATCCCTGGACAAATTTCAAAAGTGCGGCACGTAAACGGAGAAATTGAGCCTTCTCTTCTTCTGCCGTATAGTCATCAACCTCTGCACGAATAGATGCGTCTGCGAGAATCTGACCATTTTCCACCTCGACATCTGAAAGATCAACACGCTCCAGCGTGCGGATCTGAACACTGTCATCGTCTCCGAAAGCCTCTACTCTGGCGGAAATGCCGACCGGACAGATATGGTCAGCGTCCAGTTCTTCAGCGTCATCTTCATTTCTTAAGAAAGCAAAAAGCAGCTCACTGCCGACTTCAAGCTGCTCGGATGCATTTTCAGTAAAAAACTCTTTTTTGAAGTGATAGGTGACATCGGGAAGAAATAATATATTATAAATTGGCTGTATTACCATAGTAATTCTCCTTTCATCTGATAGATTATTAGCACTCTTAACTAATGAGTGCCAATATATAGTAGAAACCTAGCATAAAAATGTAAAAATGTCAATAGAGGCAAGGTTGACTTTTAAAATGGTTTCGTCTAAGATGAAAACGATAAAATCTGAAAAGAACGGAATAATACGATGAGACAGTTAAGAATAGGAAATGTAACCTTAGAGAATACTTATATTCTGGGGCCGATGGCAGGAGTGACAGATCTGCCGTTTCGCTTATTGTGTAAAGAGCAGGGAGCAGGTCTTTTGTGCATGGAAATGGTCAGTGCAAAAGCCATTCTCTATAATAATAAGAATACAGAGACGCTTTTGGAGATCCATCCGGATGAACAGCCGGTATCTCTCCAGTTTTTTGGTTCAGATCCTCAGATTATGAGTGAAATGGCAAAGCGGGTCGAGGAAAGACCGTTTGATATTATGGATATTAATATGGGATGTCCTGTACCGAAAGTCGTGAAAAATGGTGAAGGATCGGCATTGATGAAAAATCCAAAGCTGGCACATGAAATTATCAGTGCTATGGTCAAAGCAATCAAGAAACCAGTGACAGTTAAAATAAGAAAAGGCTTTGATGACAACTGCATTAATGCAGTGGAGATGGCGAAGATCGCAGAAGATGCGGGGGCAGCAGCCATTGCAGTCCATGGAAGGACAAGAGAGCAGTATTACAGCGGAAAAGCAGACTGGGAGATTATTCGTCAGGTAAAAGAGGCGGTTTCCATTCCTGTGATTGGAAACGGCGATGTGACCAGCCCGGAGCGTGCAGATGCCATGGTGAAAGAAACCGGCTGTGATGGTGTGATGATCGCCCGGGGAGCCCAGGGAAATCCGTGGATCTTTTCTGAGATGATCGAGCATGAAAGAACAGGGAAAATCCCATCGAGACAGACGAACGAAGAAATCCGGAAAATGATGCTCCGACATGCAAAGCTTCAGCTTCAATATAAAGGAGAATATCTGGGAATCCGGGAAATGAGAAAGCATGTGGCATGGTACACGAAAGGGCTGCCGGGTTCAGCAAAACTGCGGGAAGAGATCAACCGGGTTGAGTCTTATGCAGAACTGGAAGATCTGCTGTACAGACAGCTATAAAACATAGTACAGAATCGGTGATGCGAAAGCAAGAAAACCGAATACAAAGCCGAATACGAAAGCCGAATGCGAAAGCCGAATCTGCTTGACATCAGCAGGCGGTTTGGGTATAATATTGAAATTGCGAAATAGACTTAAATGACAGCATACAGGTGAAAATCAGGTTGTGTACAGTCTGTATAGATGAACAGGTCAGAACAGTATACGGACAAGGTTGAACCTGTAAGTATAGACAGAAAAGAAAGAATCAGAAAGGAAGCGTAACCGATGGCAGAAGCTAAGAAAAGATTACTTACTTACGCAGGCTTAAAAGCACTGGAAGATGAACTGGAGAATCTGAAGGTAGTAAAGAGAAAAGAAGTAGCAGGCAAGATCAAAGAAGCAAGGGAGCAGGGAGATCTTTCCGAGAATGCTGAGTATGATGCAGCAAAGGACGAGCAGAGAGATATCGAGGCCCGTATCGAAGAATTAGAAGCAATTCTGAAAAATGCAGAGGTAGTTGTTGAGGATGAAGTAGATCTGGATAAGATCAATGTCGGATGTACTGTGAAAGTATTTGATATTACTTTTGACGAGGAGATGGAATTTAAAATTGTTGGTTCTACAGAGGCTAACAGTCTGGAAGGAAAGATTTCCAATGAATCTCCGGTAGGTCAGGCACTGATGGGCAAAAAGGTGAACGATGTAGTTGACGTAGAAACCCAGGCAGGAGTGATCCAGTACAAAGTACTTGATATTCAGCGTTCATAATCAGTATAAGATATGCCAGCACAGACCTCTTAAATAATTAAGAGGTCTTAGTTCGCTTAAAGGGTAACCTGAAAGCGGCAGAAAGAGATACGTTTTCTGCGTCATTAATCTGAAACGGACTGACGCAGGGCAGACAATATGGAAGGAGAACAGACAGTGGGACAGAATCAGAAAAATGCACAGGAACCGGATATGAATCAGTTGAGAAAGGTTCGCCGTGATAAACTTGCAGAACTGCAGCAGAACGGAAGAGACCCGTTCCAGATCACAAAGTTTGATCAGACGCATCATTCACTTGAGGTAAAGGATCTTTATGAGGCACATGAGGCTGAACTTTTAAAGGATCACCAGACACCGAATGTAGAGGGAATGGATGAGGAGCAGGCAAAAGAGGCTCTTAAAAAGGATTACGAAGAGAGAAGAAGCATTATGGATGCAAATCCGATCCATGTAGCAATCGCAGGACGTATGATGTTCAAGAGAGTTATGGGAAAAGCTTCTTTCTGTAATATCCAGGATTTACAGGGAAATATCCAGGTATATGTTGCCAGAGATGCAATCGGAACAGAATCTTATGCTGATTTTAAGAAATCTGATATCGGTGATATTTTCGGACTGGAAGGATTTGCTTTCAGAACAAGAACAGGAGAAATCTCCATCCATGCAGAGAAGATGACACTCCTTTCCAAGAGTTTACAGATGCTCCCGGAGAAGTTCCACGGTCTGACAGATACAGATACACGCTACCGTCAGAGATACGTTGACCTGATTATGAACAGCGATACAAAGGATACATTTATTAAGCGTTCAAAAATCCTCAGTGCAGTCCGTAAATATTTAAGCGGAAAAGGATTTATGGAAGTTGAGACTCCGATGCTTGTAGCCAATGCAGGTGGAGCAGCAGCAAGACCATTCGAGACGCATTTCAATGCCCTGAATGAAGATCTGAAGCTTCGTATTTCGCTGGAACTGTACCTGAAGAGACTGATCGTTGGAGGTCTTGAGAAGGTATACGAGATTGGTCGTGTATTCCGTAATGAAGGCCTTGATACAAGACATAATCCTGAGTTTACTTTGATGGAGCTTTACCAGGCATATACAGATTACCATGGCATGATGGATCTGACAGAGAACCTGTACCGTTTTGTTGCACAGGAAGTTCTTGGAACAACTCATATCGTATATAAGGGAATCGAGATGGATCTCGGGAAGCCGTTTGAGCGTATTACAATGGTTGATGCGGTTAAGAAATATGCAGGCGTTGACTGGAATGAAGTAAAGGATCTTGAGCAGGCGAGAGTAATCGCAAAAGAGCATAATATCGAATTTGAAGAAAGACATAAAAAGGGCGATATCCTGAATCTGTTCTTTGAAGAGTATGTAGAGGAACATCTGCTTCAGCCTACATTTGTTATGGATCATCCGATCGAGATTTCACCTCTTACAAAGAAAAAACCGGAAAATCCGGAATATGTAGAGCGTTTCGAGTTCTTCATGAATGGTTGGGAGATGGCAAATGCTTACTCCGAGCTGAATGACCCGATCGACCAGAGAGAGCGTTTCAAAGCACAGGAAGAACTGCTTGCACAGGGCGATGATGAAGCCAACACAACAGATGAAGACTTCATGAATGCACTGGAGATCGGTATGCCGCCAACAGGTGGTATCGGATTCGGTATCGACCGTATGTGTATGCTCCTGACAGGTGCAGAGGCAATCAGAGATGTGTTGCTGTTCCCTACAATGAAGTCTATTGATAAGTAAGAATGCAGGAAAATCAAGGGTTTCAGCATTTGGATGTACTAAAATATATAGTTGGTCAAGGGGTTTTGACCAAGATTTGACCAATTTTTGGCATAGTCAAAAAAAGATTAGTACAGGTTAGTACAGATTGCTTAGTCTGAAAAATTAAAGATTGTATTACTTAGAGGACATTTTCTAAAGAAATTTAGAAGATGTCCTCTTTTTGCGTTATAGGAACAATTGAAATACCGAAAGGAGAATAGCATGGAACACACAAAGGCATATCAGGAATTTAAGAAGAATAGTAATACAAAGTTTGTAAGATATAGCGAAGGAGCAGAAATGTATCATATGGGCGTATCAAAGTTTATGCAAATGGCTAAGGATGCCAAAGCAATCTATAAGTTAGGTCAGTTAGTACTTGTGAATTTAATAATATTTGATGAGTACCTTGAGACATTCCATATAGTTGATGATGAATTTTATAAGTAGGTGAAAAGGATGGTAACACAATTACAGCCAGATGTTAGGGCTTATCTTCATGGTGGGGAGGTAATAAAAAGATACATAAAGGTCGAAGAGGTGGCTTATGAATATGGATTTAGTGTTGAGGAAACTGAATATATAGCTAAGGCTGCAAGTTCTTTATACAAGCTTACCCGTATTCATTTGGTAAAAAAGGAAAGGTTTGATGAGTTTATGAAACACATATATAAAGTGCCGGGAACAAATAAGCAGATAATTAAAAAGTTTGCGAGAATTGGAGAAGCTTCAATTATATACAGTATTGGCAGACATAGATTTATCGAGTTGGCTAGAGCAGCAGGTGCAACATATAAAATAAATGAGGGAACAGGGGGGACTGTGTTAATCAATTTGGAAATATTTGATAATTATATGGAGCAATTCAGACAACCTGCAAGACCTTTGAAAGAGCCGTTATATGGGCAGGAAGAAGGTGAATTGAATGAGTAACTCATATAAGTTCTATTCAGATACAAAAGACATTATGAAAAAATATGTAAATGCTACTGAGGGTGCCATTATTTATGGCATAAGTAAATCAAGGATTATGGTTTTGGCTTCTGAAGCAGGGGCAGTGTATAAGGTTGGAAATTCAGCGTTGATTAACACTGATATCTTTGAGATGTATTTGGAAAAATTTAAGGAACCAACAAGACCATTGCCCAAACATATTTGGAATAAATTGTCAAGCGAAGATAAAAAAGACCACAATAGTACCTGTTTTGATAAAAAAGACCCGTGATTGTCACTTTCGGCATTATAGAAACTAATGTAATATATGGACATTCCAAGAAAAACTTGGGATGAACAATTTAATAATCAGTTACAGATTTGCAAAGTAGTTTGCACTGCAGAGTATCTGTAGGTAG
>OFMQ01001205.1_pt1 | contig 14061 bp, 10 predicted proteins | sample 1541851 | NCBI WGS metagenome assembly OFMQ01 (sample SAMN04209227, study PRJEB22552) | human gut metagenome | biome: gut; material: feces | host: Homo sapiens | place: USA: Oklahoma | reverse complement strand
TTGTCAGCAGCCCCCGTTTCGTGGTCTGCGTGTAGTTCCTTGTAAACTGACCTAAGAGGTGATGTTGGACGCTGTGCTCATGTAACTAAAAAAGAAGAGGGATGGCTATGCGGGACAGGATGTTTGAGAGTAACTATTGATTCCGAAAAAGCGGATTCTCGTTTTGTTTTTTTTCAATTGCAACATCCCGATACGGTTGGATGGGTTGAAAAACACGCAGTTGGTGCAACAATGCTGAATCTTAATACCACAATTTTGAGTTCGGTTCCGATTCGTCTACCTACACTGGAAATTCAAAAAAGAATTGCTGATATCCTCTCTGCCTATGATGACCTGATTGAAAACAACCAGAAACAAATCAAATTGCTGGAAGAAGCAGCCCAGCGGCTTTATAAAGAGTGGTTTGTGGATTTGCGCTTTCCGGGGCATGAAAACACGAAAATTGTGGATGGCGTGCCGGAGGGGTGGAGCAGGACAAATATCAATGAAATATTGACATTTCATCGAGGATATGATTTGACAAAAAACGAGATGAAAGCTGGACGATATCCAGTTGTTGGCTCAACTACGGTGATTGGATATCATAACGAATTTAAGATTAAGGGGCCGGGCATTGTAACGGGTCGTTCTGGAAGCTTGGGTAAGTATCAATTTATTTGGGATAATTTCTGGCCGCATAATACATCGCTTTACATAAGCGATTACAAGGATCATAATATTTTCTTTGTTTACAGCTTGCTACAAACAGTGGACTTTGCATCGCTAAATAATGGGGGAGCCATTCCGACATTGAATCGAAACGTGCTTTCTAATATTGAAGTAATTGAGCCGACAGACGAATTGCAAGAGATGTTTGCAAAGATTGCAGAAGCGCAATATCGGAAAATCAGAAATTTGGAAAAACAAAATAACCAATTAAAGATGGCAAGAGATGTACTGTTGCCTAAATTGATGAGCGGGGAAGTGGAGGTGTAATATAGATGGATGCGTATTTCGGTGTCGATTTTTATGGAAATGGCGAAGTTGTTAATCTGGGAGAATTAAAAAAGTGCGAGATAGTTTTTGACGATTATGATAATTGGAAAAGCTACACAGATATAAATAAAGTTATAGAACTTTATAATGTGAAAAAATATATCGACACTGGAATACGACTTGAGGACTGGACAAATCCTCAATATACAGATTATCAAAATAAGGCTAATCAGGTGTTCGGAGTTGTTGGCTGCTTCCTTAATTCAAAAGATATAAATGAGTTGGCAACATTATATAACGAAACTAATATAATGTACCGTCAAGATTTTGTTGAACTGGTTTGCAAGATAGGATTGTACAAAAAGTTTGATGATTTGCAATTTGCTGAATTTCTGGAAAAGGCTAATATTAGAATTGATCGAATACTGAGAGAAAAAGATATTGTATATAAATTTGGGAAGGTTGTGCGTGAATACATTTTAAAGGATGCAGAGAATGCACTGAAAAATAATAAGTTGCTGGTAGAGAATACATTGTTCTCACGACCAGAACAAGATTATCTTGATTATTTACTTAATAAACATAAATTTTCAAATGGACTAGATTTGAGAAATAAATATATTCACTCGACTAATTCATTAGATGAAAAGGTACATAGAGATGATTATATGCGATTCTTAATTGTGATGGCAATTATAATCATTAAAATCAATGAAGAATTCTGCTTAAAAGAAAAGTTGAAAAAATGAGGTGATCCTATGAGCCGCGAATACTCCGAAAATGTCCTTGTCCAGAACAGTGCAGGCAACTTGCTGCAAAATGTTCTGGGCTGGGAGGTGGTGCTGGCTTACAACTCCGAAAAGCTGGGACCGGACGGGACGTTAGACCGCACCAGCTATGGGGAAGTGTTGCTGACCCGGTATTTTCGGCAGGCACTTTTGCGGCTGAACCCGTGGCTCACCCCGAACCAGCTGGACGAGGTGCAGAAGAAATTCACGGCGCACGTTTCCACCGCATCTCTGATGCAGGTTAATGAGGAAAAGTATTTTCTGCTGCGGGATGGCATCCCGGTGACGGTCAAGCGGCCGGATGGCCGCACCGAAATCCGAAGCGCGGCGGTGATCGACTTCAAAAACCCGGAAAACAATCATTTCCTCGCCGTAAAAGAAATGAAGATCCACTCGCAGCTGTACCGCCGCCGTACAGACATTGTGGGCTTTGTCAATGGCATTCCGCTGCTGTTTATCGAGCTGAAAAAGCCCACCGTGGATGTGCAGAACGCCTACATAGACAATTATCGGGATTACCTCGATACCATTCCGCAGTTGTTCTATTACAATGCCTTTCTTATGCTGTCCAATGGATTGGAAGCCAAGGTGGGTACGCTTGGCAGCAAGTACGAGTTTTTCCACGAGTGGAAGCGTCTGAAGGAAAGCGATGCAGGCAGCGTGGAACTGGAAACCATGCTGCGGGGCATCTGCGAGAAAAAGACCTTCCTCGATCTGCTGGAAAACTTCATCCTTTACGACCATTCCGGTGGGCGCACCACCAAGATTCTGGCCCGCAACCACCAGTATCTCGGCGTCAACGAGGCCGTCAGTGCTTACGAGAACCGCAAGTTAAAAGACGGCAGGCTGGGTGTGTTCTGGCACACGCAGGGGTCTGGCAAGAGTTATTCGATGGTCTTTCTGGCGCAGAAGATCCGGCGCAAGTTTGCAGGCTCGCCCACCATTGTGGTGCTGACCGACCGTGACGAGCTGAACCGGCAGATCAGCGATACCTTTGAAAACTGCGGTCTGCTGGGCAAAACCAAGGCTTCGCAGTTCATTGCATCCAGCGGTACAGACCTTGTAAAAAAGCTGCGGGGCAACCCCAGCTTTGTGTTTACCCTGATTCAGAAGTTCAATCTGCCCAAGGAGCCGCCCATCTACCCGGATCACGACATTCTGATTTTGTCGGATGAAGCCCACCGCAGCCAGTACGGCATTTTTGCAGACAACATGATGCACCTGCTGCCCACGGCATCCCGCATCGGCTTTACCGGTACGCCGCTTCTGGCGGATGATCATATCACGGAACGCACCTTTGGCGGATACCTGTCGGTGTATGACTTCAAGCGGGCGGTGGAGGACGGCGCAACGGTGCCGCTGTATTATGAGAACCGCGCGGATAAGATCGCCCAGTTGGACAAGCCGGAGATCACCGGGCGGATCCTGGATGCCATTGAAGCAGCCGACCTTGATCCTTCGCAGGAGGAAAAGCTGGAACGAGAATTTGCCAAGGAGATCCATATTCTCACCGCAGATGAACGGCTGCGCTCCATTGCAAAGGATTTTGTGGAGCATTACTCTGACCTTTGGACCAGCGGCAAGGCGATGTTCGTCTGTCTGAATAAGGTTACCTGTGTGCGGATGTACAACTATGTGCAGGAATGCTGGCAGGCAAAGATCAGGGAGCTGGAAGCCCGGCAGGGCACAGTGACCCAGCAGGAAGCACAGGAGCTTGCCCGTAAACTGGCATGGATGAAAGAAACCGAAATGGCAGTGGTGATCAGTCAGGAGCAGAACGAGGTGCAGACCTTCAAAAAGTGGGGACTGGATATTTTGCCGCACCGTGCCAAAATGGAAAAGCGGGAGCTGGATAAAGAATTCAAGGACAGCAAGAATCCGTTCCGGGTGGTGTTCGTCTGTGCCATGTGGCTGACGGGCTTTGATGTAAAGTGTCTGTCCTGTCTGTATCTGGACAAGCCGTTGAAAGCCCATACCCTGATGCAGACTATTGCTCGTGCAAACCGTGTTTCGGAGGGCAAGAGCAACGGCCTGATCGTGGACTATATTGGTATCGTAAAGGCGCTGCGCAAGGCTCTGGCAGATTATACGGTCAGCAAGAACAGCTCGGCGGGCGTTGATCCAACGGTGGATAAAACGGAGCTGATCCAGCGCATCCGCACGGTCATCGAAAAAACGGACGGCTTTCTGGCAGAACACGGGTTCCGGCTGCAGGAATTGGTGGACGCACAGGACTTTGAAAAGATGAGCCTTGTACAGGATGCAGTCAACGCGATGTGCGAGACGTTGGAAACCAAGAAAACCTTCCAGACCTATGCGTCTGAACTGGCGCGGCTGTTCCGCTACGCAGACCGTGACGATGTGGACGATGCCGTGCGCGCCCGGAAAAACGCAATTCTCGCCATCTACGAGGGCTTGCAGCAGAAGCGAAAACACGCGGACAATACCGACCTGATGGTGCAGATCAACGGCATCGTCAACGAGTACATCCATGTGGAAAAGCCGGATCAGGAGGCTGTACCTTCCCGGCAGTTTGACATCAGCAAAATTGATTTTGACTTGTTGAGCCGGGAGTTCGCCCACACCCGGCGGAAGAATCTCTTGCTGCGCGATCTGGATGAACTGGTGAATCAGCAATTGGCGAAAATGTTGTTTGCAAACCCGCAGCGCATTGATTATTATGACCGCTATCAGGAGATCATCGATGCCTACAATGCGGAGCAGAACCGTGCGACCATCGAGAAAACCTTCATGGATCTGATGGAGCTTGCAAGTTCACTGGACACGGAGCAGCAGCGCTATGTGCGTGAGGGCTTTTCCAGCGATGAGGAACTTTCAGTGTACGATTTGCTGTTTTCGGAGAATCTCACAAAGCAGGAAATTGAAACGATCAAGAAGGTGTCTGTGGACTTGTTGACAAAAATCAAACAGCAGATTGCCAAACTCGACCATTGGACGGACAAGCAGGAAACTAAGGCGATTGTGGATAACCTGATCCGTAAGACCCTTTGGCAAGAACTTCCCAATAGCTATGATGTAAGCGATATCCAGACCTACCAGAAGAAAATCTACGAGTATGTATATATGCGCTACCCGGAAGTAGCATAACGCAAAAATCACCCCAGAGAGAACGCACAAGAGGCTATTCTCTCTGGGGTGATTGCGTATCAAATCATCTGAAAATGCCGCAATGCCTCCACAATCGCATCCTCTTTTTCCTTCGGACACTTAGGAGGAGAAAGTTTGAAAAAACAGACGGGCGGGTGTGAAAGCGGGTAAATCGACATGGAAAAGATCAAAGCGGATGCTTCCCGAAAAACTGCTGGGCAATTCCATCCAGCTGTGCGGTGATTTGCCGAAAATCCTGATTGAGATCCAAGGTGCGTGCACCGATCTGATTGCCGCCTAAGTTGAAGAGACAATTCGGCGTGATGGCTTCCTGCGTTTTGGCGTAGACTAGCAGCCCGGAAACGTTTCCAGTATGGGCAGCATCCTGATTTTTAACGTAGGTGTAGATCTGGTAGAGGTTGGCAGAATGCAGGGTCTCTTTATTAAACTGCTGCTGCAATGTCTGGCTGTAATACTTGGCATCCAGAATGAGAACTTTTTCGCGAAAACGCAGAAAAATATCGGTTTGCATGGCAGGGAGAAACCGCAGCATGGCAGCATCGTGCTCTCCCACAAGATCCCATTTGACCTGCGCAGCCTTGACCTCAGTAAGGTAGGGATGATTTTGTCGGTAATACTCCAGAATAAAGCGTTCGTACAGCTTTGCCATGCGTTCATCCGAAAATGCTGTCATTTTATAGCTGCCGTTTTCGGTGGTCTGCAGCATATCGTGCAGCACGAAATAGCAGAGATTCAACAGCATCTCGTAATTCTGGTTGCTCCGCTGATAATGTAACTGCTTCCATGGGATTTGAGAGGGAAGCAGTGCAGAAACCGTGTCCAGAAACAGAAGCGCTTTCTTCAATTCCACTTTGCGCTCAGTAGAAACATTCTTATCCCGAAGCAGCACATGCAGGGTGGTTTTCAGAATCTGGTTATACAGGTTATCCTCGGAAAGCTCGTCAAAGGTACAGGCGACCTGTGGCTTGTGCTGGATACGGGTCTTAATGGTCTGCGGAAGATCCAGCTTTCCACGCAAAACTGACCGGGTCTCGCTTCGGGAAACATATTCTCGATAGAGCCCCTGCTTCAGCTGCCGGGAAACACCCTTTGCAAGGATGGCAGCAAACAAATCGTCGATACGCTCAAACTTTTCCGAGGCGATGCACTGATAATCCTGCTGCTGCAGCACCTGATAGGCGTAGGAGAGCATGTAGTAGATGTTCTGGATAAAGATCCCTTTGTCAGTCGTCATTGAAAACACCACGCAGATTCTTTTCCCAACGGTGCAGTTTGTCGGGCGCGTCGAACCAGTATTCTGCCAGCGTAGGCAGAAGGTCAAACTCCACCACAGAGCGCATCCAGTCAGTGGTGCAGGCAGCAGGGTCGGCCAGACAAAAGTAACTGTGACCAACACGAAATCCGGGACCGAGGGAGGCATCTGTGGTAATTTCCCGGTTCAATGCCTTGATCTGTTCCACCAGAGCATTGAAGGTTTCATTGTCAAGCGCAGATTGATATTTCTGGAATCCATCGGAGGTGAACGCCGGTTCGATCTCGAAGAAACTGAAGCGTCTGCGCAGTGCATAGTCGATCATGGCCAGGCTGCGGTCGGCAGTATTCATCATACCGATAATGTACAAATTTTCCGGGACATAGAAGGGCATCCCGTTATAGGCCAGTGTGATCTTTTCGCCCCGATGGTCGCTTTCAATCAGCATCATCAGCTCGCCGAAGATCTTGCTCAGGTTGCCCCGGTTGATCTCATCGATCAGGAAAAAGTATTCTCGGTCGGGGTCGTTGGAAGCCTTCTGGCAGAAGCGGTAAAATACACCCTCTGTCAGCTTGAAGCCGGAGCCGTCCGGCCGGTAGCCCAGCATGATATCCTCGTAGGAGTAATTCTGGTGGAACTGAACAAACTCAACCCGGGAGGAATCAGCTTGACCCATTATAGAGTACGCCAGCCGTTTGGCAGCATAGGTCTTTCCAACGCCGGGTGCACCTTGCAGAATGATATTTTTCTTGTGGCGTAGCAAAGAAACCAACACTTCATAGCGTTGCTCACTCAGAAAAACATCGTGCAGAAAATCAACTCTGGTGTAGCTGTCGGCAGATGCCTGCCGGACGGGAGCAGGGTTTTCATCCCGGATCAGATCCAGAATAAAGTTGTACTCACCCTCCGAGAGCTTGAACAGGCTTCCGTTCGGCTGTACGAAGAACTCCATTTTCTCCAGCTCAGGGAAAGCCTTCAGTACAGCATAGTCAATGGGGGAAGTCAGGCTCTCGGTCTTTTCAAAATAAATCTCTTTGCCGTTGCTTTCCTGTGTGATCTTGGCCAGAGCTACCACTCGCTTTACCGGATTGGCCTCATAGCCGATCACTAGATCCCCGGCTTTTGCATCGAGGAAATTCTGGAAAATCCTGCGCTTGTTCCCGTTGTCATTGTACAGCGTATAGGTCTGCTCTTCGCCGACCCGCAGACTGGAATAACTCCAGATCTTAGGATTGGCAGTCAGCCACCAGTAGTGGCGTGAAGGTGCTTCACAGGCGGCAGCGGCAGCCGGTACTTTCGAGAGGTCGGCTTTTTTCAGAGCCTGTAAAAGCTCATCTCGCAAGCGCCAGATGTAAGTGCCATCCGCCTTTGTGCTGGCATTTTTGCCCACATATAAAATGGGCCACCAACGCATATTTTTGCTGTCGCGGGGCATGCAGCGGCAGCTAGTCTTTTCTGCCACCCGCTGTGCAAGATGGTAGGAGTTGGAGATGTAGAAGTTGCTGGTTTCACCGTATTTAATGGCAAGCTGTTTGCAGGTGGCCTGCCCGCCGTAATCCAGCATACATTTCATCACCCGCAAAGCCTCCGAGGTAAAAACCGAGGTGTCTTGCAGCAAAGCACTCCACTGTGCGGTTGTAATGCCCGGGTCATACTCACTTTCAGCAGGAAACCATCCGGCCTGCATCTGTGATGTCTTTTGTTCGGCAAGGTAGAAACGGCTCAGATAAAAGCCCAGATCAATGGCAGCGATATTCCAGTGTGTGTCTGGCCAGTATTTTCCGGCAGGGGCTGCTTCAATGGCACTGCGGATCATCTGGGTGATGGCAGCATTTTGGCTCAGTGCCGCCCGCAGCTCATCATAAAGGCGGTAGCTGTTTAGCAGCGATTCTACGGAACCATCCCGCTTGGGCGGAGCATCGAAGTTCAGCGCATCCGAGATGTCACGGGCAACGGAATAGCGGTAGATATAATATTGATCCGGATACCGGAGCCACAGATAGACGCTGATGGCACTGGTGTTCTGGTAGTGGTTATTCCAACTGCCGTCGTTGTATTTTGTGCGTATTTCTTCGGTGGCAGCCTGAAATGCAATAATGCGCTGGGAAAGTTCGGTGGATTCATCAAACAAGCTGCGGAACATTGCGCGTGTTGCTTCACAGTCCGCTGCTGCGAAATTCAGGATCATCGCACGGGGATAGGCATAGCCGGTATCCAGAAGCGAAAAGACCTTTGCAGTGGCTTCCTTGAACATTTCACCAAAATCTGCCGCGTCAATATTCCAATGGTCGTGGAAATGCTGCGCGGCTTCCCATTTGAAATCTTCAACATGAGGCCAATGCTTCGGGAAATAGGTCTGGTATCCGCCCAAAACAGGCTCCAGTTTTGCAAGATCGATCATGACGGCTCCCTCCGAAAACAAAAAGTCTTTAAGATATTGTACCACGATAAAAATAGAAACACCATATTCCAACAAAAGAAAATGCCCGCCTGAAAATCAGACGGGCATACAGTAAATCAAATCATTTGAAAATGCTTCAATGCTTCCACAATCGCATCCTCTTTCTCCTTCGGACACTGAGGTTGCTTTGCATTCTCGTTTTTCGCTTTATGGTAATTCTCCCGCTCGATGATGCCGTACTTCTGCTTCACCTGTGCGATATAGAGATTGGATACCTTCAACTGATGGTGTTCCCACACATAATCCCGAATCTCGTTGTAAGTCGCCTTGCTCTCTGCGGCAGTCACATCCAGCTCATCCATACTGACGTCCACTTCGATATGCCGCTCGACATGGAGTTTGGTCAAAAGGAGAACCGCTTCGCAATGCCGTGTTCTTGGAAACAGATCCACCGGCTGCACCTTCTCTGCGTGATATCCATTTTGTTCCAGCCATGCAGCATCTCTTGCGGCGGTGGCGGGGTTGCAGCTGACGTAGACCACCCGGCGGGGAGACATGCGCACGACAGCGGAAAGGGTGGCTTCGTCGCAGCCCTTGCGGGGTGGGTCCAGCATTACGATGTCCGGGTGAAGGCCCTCAGCAGCAAGGCGGGTGGCGGCCTGACCGGCATCTGCGCAGAAAAATCGGCTCTTTGCGGCCACATCTGCACCCATGCGGGCAGCGTTAGCCTTGGCACTTTCAATGGCTTCCGGTACGATCTCCACACCGATCAGCTCACGGCAGTGCGCTGCCATGGAAAGACCAATGGTGCCCATGCCGCAGTAGAGGTCCAGCAGCAGGTCGTCCGGGGTAAGCTGAGCATACTGGGCGGCAATGCCGTAAAGCTGCTCAGCGGCAAGGGTATTGACCTGATAGAAAGAAAGCGGGCCAAGCTGCACCGGAACACCGCACAGGGTGTCTTCAATATACCCCTGCCCATACAGGGTGTGGGTCTCGGTGCCAAGGATCACGTTGGTGTTTTTAGCATTTACGTTCAGCAGGATCGTGGTAATCTCTGCAAATTGAGCTTTCAGCCGGGTGCAAAGCTCTTCAGCGGAGGGCAGCTTGGCACGGGTGCAGACAAGGCAGACCATGATCTGGCCACTGTGAGCGCCGCGCCGCAGAAAGATATGACGCACAAGGCCCCTGCCGGTCTCCTCGCTGTACGGCTGGATGCCCTTTTCTGCAAAAAAAGCGCACAATGCGTTGCCGATCTCATTCAGCACACCGGGCTGCAGGCGGCAGTCCGGGCAGGGGACGATGCGATGGGTGCGCCCGGCGTAGAAGCCGATACAGGGCTTGCCGCTTTTGTCCACGCCCACCGGGAACTGCACCTTATTGCGGTAGCGGTTCACTTCCGGCGAACCCACAATGGGCAGCACAGGCACATCCAATCCTCCGATGCGGGCAAAGGCATCTGCAACATTCTCCTGCTTGGCGCGCAGCTCGGCAGCATAGTCCAGATGCCGCAGGCTGCAGCCGCCGCAGGGGCCTGCCACGGCACAATCCACCGGGATACGGTCCGGCGAAGGAGTGAGCACCTCGTCCAGAATACCGAAGGCGTAGCGCTTGCAGTCCTTAACGATGCGCACCCGGGCTTCGTCGCCGGGGGCGGCACCGGGAATAAACACGGTCTCACCGTCGGGACTGTGTGCTACGCCGCTGCCATCGCTGGAAAGACGCTCTACGCGCAGGGTGAGAACTTGATTTTTCTGTAAGGGCATGAAGGGTCTCCTTTACTGGTGGTCGGGGCCGTCGGCGGGAGCATCAGCCTGCGCCGCAAAATACTTGCTGGGCGGCACGCCCTTGGCGCGCTTGAATACCCGCGAGAAATAGAACTGGTCAAAGAAGCCTACCGACACCGCGACCTCGGCAATGGAAAGGTTGCCTGCGCGCAGCAGCTTGCAGGCTTCGTTGATGCGGTATTCGGTAAGATAATCGATGGGGCTTTTGCCTACGTTCAGCATGAACACGCGGTACAGGTGACTGCGGGAGACACCTACGCTTTTTGCCACATCATCAATGGAAATATCGTGTGAATAATTGAACTGGATGTACTTGATGGCGTTGAGCACATACTGGCTGGAAGAGGAAGCCGTGTGCGGTTTGCCAGCGCTGGTCTCCTTCATCAGAGAAGCGATGAAGAGATAAAGGTAGCCCACCATGGCGGCTTCATCCTGCGGCTGCAGCCCGCGGGAGGAATAAATGTTGGCCAGAGCAGCACGCATCCCATCGGGGTCGTGGGTGTGATGCACCGGCGAGTCGTCGGTGAAGGGGAGCTGCGCGGCCAGTTTGTGGGCACACGCACCGTTGAAGCCTACCCAGCTGTACTCCCAAGGCTGCTGCTCATCGGCAGTATACCGGATCAGCTGGCTTGGCCGGGCAAAAAACAGCTGGCCCTGGCTCACTTCCCAGGTGCGTCCGCCCACCTCGAATACGCCCTTGCCGGAAAGTACCAGATGGATCAGGTAATGGTCGCGGATACCCGGCCCCCATGTTTGGCCCGGAGCACAGCGTTCGATGCCGCAATTGAAGATGGAAAGCTCAATATTATTGGTATAATTTTGTTTGAAGGATTGCTTATATACATCTGCCATAGCCGCGTTTCCTCCGCTCTGTCACGTTGCGGGCAGCTTTGTGCCCGATCTTTGATATAGTATACCACACATCTGCCCGCAAATTCAACAAAAGTACATCTTATTCTTTGAACTGGGTGCCAAAATTCGCGTTTTTTCAGCGTTGGAAATTGAAAAAAGCGGTTGGATGCATTACAATAGACGTAACATACCAATCTATCCCAAAGCAGCATATTGAGGGAGGAATCGTTATGGCAAACAGTGCGCAGCTCCGAAATGAGATCGCGGCGGGCAAATGGGACGATAAGCTCCGGGCACTGTATGGCGATGCGGCGCAGGAGATCTGTCGGCAGCGGGCACGCTACTGTGCTGCGCTGGAACAGTTTGAGCTATACTTTGGGCCGGGCAGGCAGGTGCAGGTTTATTCGGCACCGGGCCGCGCAGAGCTGGGCGGTAACCACACCGACCACCAGCACGGTTATGGCCTTGCGGCGGCTGTCACGCTGGATCTTGTGGCCGTGGCTGCGCACAATACAGACGGCTACGTGCGGGTCAAATCCCGCGGGTTCAACAAGCTGGATGTGATCGACCTGACCGTGGAGGGGCCGCAGGAAGGGGAGAGCACCCACTCGGCCAGCCTGATCCGCGGCATTGCCGAGGGCTTCCGCGCGGCAGGCAAAGCGGTGGGCGGCTTTGATGCATACACGGCCAGTGATGTGCTGCGCGGCAGCGGCCTTTCCAGCTCTGCTGCCTTTGAAATGGGCATGGCTGCCATCTGGAACGGAGAATATGGCTGCGGTCTGGCCCCGGCGGAGCTGGCAAAGATCTGTCAGTATGCGGAGAATACCTATTTTGGCAAGCCCAGCGGCCTGCTGGATCAGCTGACCAGCGCAGTGGGCGGCATTATCTTTGCGGATTTTGCAGACCCCCAGCAGCCGGTTCTGGAAAAGATCCACGCCGACGGCCTGCTGCCGCCGGGCATGAGCCTGTGCGTTACCGATACGCGCGGCAGCCACAGCGAATTGACCGGTGAGTTTGCAGCCATCCGGCAGGAGATGGAGCAGATCGCAGCGTTTCTTGGCAAAAAGGTGCTGGGACAGGTGACGGAGAGCGCATTCTGGGCAGCACTGCCTGCGCTGCGCAAAGCCTGCGGCGACCGCGCGGTGCTGCGCGCCATCCACTATTTTGAAGAGAACGCTCGCACCCTTGCCCAGAGGGACGCGCTGCAGGCCGGGCAGTTTGCTGCCTTTGCAGCGCTGGTGCTGGAAAGCGGACGCGCATCCTTTGCGCTATGCCAGAATGTCTACTGCAGCACCGATGTGCGGCATCAGGGGCTTTCGGTGGCACTGGCGCTGAGCCAGAGTATCCTGCAGGGCAGCACGGGAGCCTGGCGGATGCAGGGCGGCGGCTTTGCAGGGACCATTCAGGCGTTTGTACCCGGTATGCTGACGGCAAAGTATCACGACGCGATAGAAAAGGTGTTCGGTGCGGGCAGCTGCTATCTGCTCCGTCTGCGGGAGCAGGGGGCCCTGCGGGTCATTTGAACATCTGGACGCGGCCAAACAAAAAGAGCTTCACACTCCGGCAGAAGCCGGAATCGTGAAGCTCCTTCGTGTTACAGGGAAAAGGACTCAGATACCGCGCTGCTGCTGTTTCTGGCGCATTTCATCCGTGAAACTAGAAACGGCAGAGAAGGTATCATCGTGATAACCGAACCAGTTGGACAGGTTCTTGTAAATGTTTTCTACAAACCGGTAGCCGGAAACAACAACATTGAACAGGAGCAGAGGCACAAATGAGATGGAGATGGAGAGGATCCCTCCCTGAAAGAAGAAATCGTCCAGGTGGAGGTTATCCGTAAAGCTGTCCAATGCATCTCCCAGTTCTCCGCCGCCAAAGATCTCCGGCAGCTCTTCGTCCGGAAGCGTTGCATAAGATGCAGGCATACGCAAGTTTTCCATAAAAGGCTCCTTTCAAAGATTTACTCAGGCGGCCAGAGCTGCTGTACCTGCGGCCTGTGCCTGATTTTTGGCTTCGCTCTCGTTGTAGATATTCCGCATATCGTTGTAGATGGACAGGAAGCTCTCAATAGCAGACCTAGCCCAGTAGTAGACATAAACGCCTGCAAAACCGGCAACAACCACAGTCATGGTCTTGCCCACGGGAGTCTGGCGGCCCCAGTAATGCTCAATGGCACCCATCGTGGTCAGACCATCGTTCCGCATGTCAATGATACCGGCAATGGTGTTGCTGATGGCAGCCTGACCCAGCATACGGATCAGGTTGACACCGACATTGACGGTGAAATTCAGGACATCCTGCGCGTTGATATTCAGCTCAAAAGCGCCGCCAACGGTGTAGACCATTTCATCTTCGGAGAGAACCGCATAGGATGCGGGCAGCTGCATCGTGCTCTGATAGGTAAATTCCATGGTGGAAAACTCCTTTCGTTCGTAAAATCCGCGCAAAGGCGGACGTGAAGCTAATTGGATTATAGCATAATTGCCCAAAAACAACAAGAGAGCGATGAAACCCAAAATGCGAAAGAATTGTGAAGATACTGTGGCCGTTTTGTAGAAAAGAAACGGTTCTGCGTGGAAATATGTGGAACGTCCTGTGCGGGATGCGGCGAAAAAATGTTGTGTGAAAATTGAAAAATAATGCAAAAAGAGACGGCGGGCACCAGTTCCTCTGGAAAGGAGGAGCCAGGGCCTGCCGTCTTTGTATGGGGAGAAAAGAAGAAGGAACGTTTTAGCGGTCTGCCGCAGCCGGAGCCCGGTCATACAGTGCTGTCAGATCGGCAATATGCTCGGCCAGCAGACTGGTAAGCGGGGTGTCCAGCCGCCACTGCCAGTTGGCTCCCTGGGTGCTGGGGGTGTTGATGCGGGCCTCCGCGCCCAG
>OFMQ01001204.1_pt1 | contig 14088 bp, 20 predicted proteins | sample 1541851 | NCBI WGS metagenome assembly OFMQ01 (sample SAMN04209227, study PRJEB22552) | human gut metagenome | biome: gut; material: feces | host: Homo sapiens | place: USA: Oklahoma | reverse complement strand
CGTATCGGTTATCAAATACTCATCTTTCGACATTATCATATTCCTCCATGGTATCCCATTCACTTACCTTCTCAAATTCCGATTTGTCTTTTTCTTTCTGAAAATGGGCAATCCCGATTGGAACTGCCCATATATCTTGAAAATTATGCGATTTTTAAGGCTCTGCACCGTTTCAAGCACCATTTGGTGTATTTGTGTATTTTCAGAGCTTTTTCACAAATGAAGTACATCCCGTTTTGTAGGGGGTAAAACGGTACTTCTTAATAGAGCTTTGCACCTGCGGGGATATGGTTATCGACCATGAGGAGGTGGAGCTTTTCTTCGCCTTCTTCTTCGTGAACTGCACTGAGGAGCATACCGCAGGAGTCAATGCCCATCATTGCTCTCGGCGGAAGATTTGTGATAGCGATAAGAGTCTTTCCAACCAGTTCTTCAGGCTCATAATAAGCGTGGATACCGCTTAAAATTGTGCGGTCTGTGCCTGTGCCGTCATCAAGAGTGAACTGTAAAAGCTTCTTCGACTTCTTAACAGCCTCGCAAGCCTTAACCTTTACTGCACGGAAATCTGACTTTGAAAATGTTTCAAAATCAACATATTCTTCAAACAAAGGCTCAACTTTTACCTTTGAGAAGTCAATCTTTTCTTCAACAACAGCATCCTTGGTTTTCGGAATACCCGACGGCTTTTTGTCGGAATCCAAGCTCTTCATTGTCGGGATTTTTGTTTCGGTTCTCTCATTTGCGGAAATAAGTTGTTCTAACGGGCATTAAAGCCGTTTGAATAGGCTTAAAAACAACTTTTTCGGACTCGTTTACAGCAATTTGGCACTCAAATGATGTATGTTTTGATGTAAATGATGTAAGTCGAACTATGAAACCCGGCAATTCTCCACTGATACTTATTATATTCATCTGCTGCCTGAAAGTCAACCTGCAAGCCACCCCCCATTATAAATGTATATAAAATAAAGAGAGCATATTTTCCGAAACGGATTGTATGCTCTCTGTCTATTCGATTGTTACTGTGCCTTGAAATAATTATCAAGTCCTTTGAACTCTGATGTTTTCAATTCTTTGGTAACATCGGTGTAGATATTCAGCGTGGTTGAAATATCCGTATGTCCGAGTGCGTCCTGAATGACCTTTATATTTACTCCAGCTTCGCACATTCTCGTTGTGAATGTATGCCTGAGTGAATGGCAGCTAAAATGGGGCAAAAGCACTTCGGGTTCTTCCGACTTTTCAAACTGCTCATCGTTACAGTCACGGATAATACGACGGATTGCTTTATTCAAGGTTGCTTGGTGCTGTGCCTGTCCAAAACGATTGATAAAGATAAAGTCTGAGTATCCGTCTATCGTAACTTCGCAATGAATGTCCAAGTCTTTCTGTTTCTGCTTCTCAAGCTCAAATGCTTCTTTGACAAAATCAAGCATTGGTACTTGTCTCATACTTGCAGGAGTCTTAGTCGTATTCACATTGAAATAGCAGCCTTTTTTGCTTCCTTCGGTACGGTGGTCATAATATACAAGCGTATGATTTACATCAATCATTCCGCTTTCCATATCTATATCGCACCATCTCAAACCTGTTACCTCGCCGACACGCAATCCCGTTCCTATCATAACCGCAAAAACGGGATACCAATGCTCGTAAACCGGATGTGTTTTAAGGTAATCAAGGAACAAATCTTGCTCAGGTCTTGTCAAAGCTCGACGCTTCTCTGACTGGAAAGCGTGAGACTTTTTCAGTTCTCTCAACACATTGTCCGAGGGATTGTTTCTGATGTAATCGTCATCAACCGCTATCTGCAATATTTGATGTAGGACAGTATGAATACTGTCAATCGTGGAGACTTTCAAATTCCTTTCATCGGCAAGGTAGTTGTAGTATTTCTTAACATCTGACTTTCTTAAAGTTGATACTCGTTTGTTACCAATAACAGGTCGTACAAAGGTGTTGTATAGATACTTGTAATTCTCAAGGGTATTGTTTTTCAAACCCCTTTTCAAATTGAGCCAAAGGTCAAACAAATCATTAACCGTGGTATATCGAGCTTCGGTTTTTATGCCGTCGCATTTATCCTTCAAGATATTCTTCTCTTTTTCACGCAGGTCAGCTAAGGTCTTGGCATATATAAAACGCCTTTTTAACTGTCCATCCATCCAACTATACTGATAAGTACCGTTTTTTCTCTGAACCTCTCCGGTTTTTAAGACGGTTCTTGCTTTGTCTTTTCGCTTTTCAGCCATAATTTCATCCCTCCTAAATTCTATTGTGTGTTTCCGTGTATCTATCAAGTTTTTCTCTTATGATGTGAATTTTGTTTCCCATCCATATTGCAAAAGGACAACCCGATGTGTTTGATAGCTCACGAAGTTTTCTTCGTGCAATACCGGAATATTCCGAAGCTTCCTCAATCGTCAACCATTGTCTTTCCCATATTGGAATTTCATTTGTTTTTGAAGTAAGCTTCTCTTGATATGCCTTTACTTCACGATTCAATGTTTCATCCTCATTCGACAAAATCAAGTTTTGCAATGTATTCATCAAAAGCCCTCCTTTTTATCAGTCTGCGATGTCCTAAACGAAGGACGAACGGACAATCATTTTGATTTATCATTTTCAAAAGTCCTTCTCTGCTTACACCCGAATACTCAACAGCTTCATCTATCGTCAGGTTTGCTTTATACCGTATAGGCACATCAAAACCCTGACCGACTGTCTTTCTTGTATTGTCCATTTTTCAAGCACCTCCTTGCAGTTATATCGAATACATTTCAGCGAGATACTTATCCAATTTCTCACGCTTGATTAGTCGTTTTGCTCCATTCCAAAGAACAAACGGACAGTATTCAGAGTCGGACATTTCCCTTAATTTCTGTGAGCCGATACCGCTATAAGCTGCGGCTTCTTCTACCGTCAGGTTTGTTTTATGCCATATCGGCACATCAAATTTTGTATCTGCCATTTCTGATGCACCTCCTTGTTTTTGATATTCATATCATAATTCAAAGTTGGCGATAAGCCTATTATGCGAATAGACCTATCGCACACTTGACAATCAGACTATATGGAACTCATACTTTCAAGGTACTCATCGAGCTGCTGCCTTTTTATTAAACGCTTTGTTCCGTTCCAAAGGACAAACGGACAATCTTCGGATTCGGTCATCTTTCTCAGCTTCTTTACTCCGATACCGCAATAGGCTGCTGCTTCGTCCACCGTAAGATTTGTCTTTTTCCATATCGGAATATTAATCTTATTTTTCATAGCTTCCACTCTTACCCTTACGAACGGAACTTCTCTCGGTCACAACATAGTCCCAACCGGCTTTATCGCATTTGTCGCAACGGTCTTTTTCCTTTGCGAACGGGTCAAGGCGACGCACGATATAATTAGGATTGTCAATATATTCGCTCAGGCACTTAGGGCAGAGGCAACGGATATTTTCTTCCTTTTCCTTTTTATAAATCCAAAGTCCAAAAGTCTTTTTGAGCATTGTATTTATCCGTCTGATAAGTTGCTCATCATCAACTGTTCCGATGTAGTCTTTCAAATCTTCTTTATTGACCGTCTGAACCTGCTCCAACAGTACCATTGACGGCTTCTTCAATCCGAAATCTTCACCGAGCTGAATGTGTGACGGCAAGTATCTTTTCTTGATAACACTTGTAACGGCTGCCACGATAATTGTCGGTGCGTTCTTGTTGTAATCATCTGCTTGTATTACAAGCACCGGTCTTTCTCCGCTTTGAACCGAGCCGGTTCTGTTTCCGAAATCGTAGTAAAATAAATCTCCACGGCAAATTGTTCTTTCCTTCATATGTAAAACCTCACATTTCTTAGTTTTGAAGTGTCATTCGTGTCCGGAATTAAATAACCCCTTCACTCATTTGGACAAAGGGGGTCGAAATGCACACCCAAAATCAGAGGTTTTCATAATATTTTTTGAAATTTTTCTTTGCAGCTTTGATAGACTTATCTACGGCATTGTAATTTATGCCTTCTTCTTGTGCGATTTTTCTTGAACTCAGCCCCAACAAAACAACCTTGCAGAGCCTTTCCTTTTGAATAGGTTTCATCATCGCCAAGACTTTTCTGACTTTTTCTATTTCCATTCGGCGGAGCTGCTCTTTTTCTATTTCAAACTGTTCTTCTTCCGCCTGTTCAAAAGGGTCAGCAAAAGGCGTAATCAGTTCCCGGTGGAACTGCTCTGAAATATCATCTTCATATCCGTAAACATCAAGCGTCCTTTTTGCTCGCTTTTCGTATTTATCATCGTTCCTATCTGCTTCGTTAATCACTTCCCCCTGAGCCATAGAAAGCAAAACAAAAGGCGTGTATCTTTTGATGATGTCTGGATACTTTTTCCGAAGTTCTTTTTCGGTAAGTTCGGTAACAACCGCCCACTTCTCTTTGCCTGTATAATTTGTGTATTCATAACGCAAGTTTATGAGCTTGCAGTCCTTTGCAAATAATTCTTCCTGTTCGGTTAATGTAAGTTTTGTCATTGTCGTAATCTCCTGAATTTGAATTTTTGAATTTGGTTTGAAATCAAAAATTCGGAGATTACGGGTATTCGGCGATATACGCCAACCACTTATATGTCACGGTTTTGCTCCTTTCGGAGCGACAAAAAAGCCGGACACCAAGAACTTAGGATATTTCTATCCCGCAATTCTCAGCGTCCGGCAATTTGATGACTCAAGAGCTTTCGCTCAAGGACTCGTGGCTCGGTACATCTGTCCGATATTTAATTGTTCGCTCGATTATTTTACTCTTACTAATCTGTACTTTACATTGCCCCTGCGCAGAGAAAGGTCAACTTCTACTACTCTGTGGCAGTTTGGGCATTTCAGTTCAATTACTCCAGTGGTCATAGTAACCTTATCAAAGATACGCCAACCGCAGTGCTTGCACCTTACGATTATCTTTTGCTCTAAGTTATTCATACGCTACATCCCTCTGGGTAAATATTGATAATGTCAAAAGGATTATCGAGGTATTCCTTTTTGAGCAATCCAAGTTGTTTCATTCTGATTGCCAATGCTTTTTTGGAACAACCTAAAAAATCGGCAAGTGCTTCAAATCTCTTATATACTTCCGGCGAGTAAATCTTATTCAGACATTCGATTTTATCTCCAAGATTGAAAAGAAACATTCCTTGCTTGATAAGGTTTTCCGGTAATAAAATAGCTGCTCCAAGTGTATTTGCCTGCCATTCTTCCCAATCAGATATAGGCTTGTTTCTTTCGGAGTTTGCCTTGTAGTAATGTACTCCTGAAGATTTCTGCGTTACCCCGTAATCGTTCGGAAAGAGCGTTTTGAAAATTTGATGACTACCCTCGTGCATAAGGGTGAAGTTTTTTCTTCCTCTCAGCTTGTTATCAAAAGCCAAGTCTTTTTCTACAAGGACAGTCTTACCGTCTAAAAAGAAAAAAGCCTCATTATCGTCATCTTCAAGAACTTGTACTCCAAGCTCTGTAAAGGAAGTCATTCCGAGAATACTGCCGTCGTAAGATAAATGTTGATACTCGACCGTAAGTCCGAGAACCTTTTCTAACAGTAGTTCCGGGTCAATCCTATATATTTTTGTATTACGGACATCGGGAAGTTCCATATACGCTTTAACATATTTGGCAGCTATGGCTTCGATGTCAAATCTCGATAAGTGCTTCAAATCACAAAACCTCCTATCATCAGGTTTTTGCTTCAACAAACCACTTCCCGTTTTCTTCATCAAACAGAAATGTGGGCTTGCCGCAAATCTGCACCGTGTAGCGAATACCGGTTCCACCTACCTTGGTAGAAGCGGCTCTGCATTTTTGGATAACACGGTCTATTTCATATTTTTCACCATTTTCAAACTTGATAAAACAAGGACGAGCCGTTCCATCAGGTCTGTGTGTAACATTTACTTCAACATATACTTTTCGTCTTTCGGATTCCATTTTTATACCTCATAATTTCTCAAAGTCAAAACTAATCTTCCAAAATGCCGGTATCCTGTAATACTCTTGTCCGAAACCTTGTACTTAGGTCGTTCATCTCCGGCAGTATTGATGTAACAGGAAAGGCTTCCTTTCTTAAAACGCTTTTTTCTGTCAAAGAAAAGAAACATCCCCTCATATATCCCGTAATCGGTAAAATGGTTTCCGCCGTCCGCACGAAAGATAACAATATCTTCACTGCACCCCTGCATAAAACAAGCGGGCATTCTTACATAAGCCATAACCTCTTTTTCATCAATCACATTAAGACCTCCTTAACCCACCATACCTGTCGGCATAGTGATTTCGGCTTTTTCCGGTGGTAGCCGCAAGTTCTGACACAGAACTCCATTCCTTATGCTGTCCTTTCCGAAACGCCTTCTGATTTCTTCAACACACTTTTCCATTCGCTCTAATTTGTCCTGCTTTGCGGCATCCATAAACATATCTATTTGACGGGGCGTGTCCTGTGGAATTAGATTTATGGCTTGTACCGTTACAGAACGGATAGGGTGAAGCCACCCATATCTCTTTTCAAAGAGTTGAAAAGCAGTCTTTGCAATAACCATCGGAGACTGTGTAGGAAGTGCTATCTTCGTTTGCCATTGCCTTGTATCAAGTGTATTGTCTCTAATATGAATTGCGACACCTTCCGCACTCAATCCGTGAACACGGAGTTTGTGTCCGATGTCTTGGGTCAATTCGAGAAACACGGGCCACACCTGCTCCGGTTTCTCTAAGTCTGCTACCGTAGTTATACCGTGTCCTGCACTTTTAATCGGAGAAACAAAGTCTTTCTTTGCAACAAGGGAAAGGTCGTTGCCGTTAGCATAATTCCATAATGCGACTCCATTTTTTCCTAACCTTTGGCGTAAGAATTCAGGGTCGGTATTAGCCAAATCCCCGATAGTTCGTATATAGTAGCTGTCAAGCACACGCTGTGTTGCCCGTCCTACACCGAGCAAATCAGCGGCAGGAAGTTTCCAAATTTGTTCTCTGAATGTATCCTTTGATATTACAGTAACTGCGTCCGGCTTTTTCATATCCGAACCGAGCTTCGCAAATATCTTATTAAAGGAAACACCAACAGAAATCGTTAATCCGAGTTCGAACTTCATTGTCTCACGAATTTCATTTGCCACCTTTTCCGGCGAGCCGAAAATCTTCTCTGTCCCACTAATATCCAACCAACACTCATCCATACCATATGGTTCAACTTGGTCTGTATATCGCTCATATACGCTTCTTGCGAGCTTTGAGTATTTTATGTACTCCTCATAATGTGGCGGTACTACTACCAAATCTTTGCACTTCTGTTTGGCTTGCCATACTGCATCGCCCGTTTTGACATCAAATGCTTTTGCCTTGTAATTCTTCGCAAGCACAATACCGTGTCGTTCTTCGACCGAACCGCAAACAGCAATAGGATACTTCTTTAATGTGGGGTCGAGCATACATTCAACGCTGGCATAAAAATTATTCATATCGCAATGAAGTATGTTTCGCATTATTTCAGAACCCCCTTGACTTTTTAGGAAGTTTAATGTAAACTATATGTAGTTCAACTTCCTGTTTCTTATTATACGCAGTTCAAGTACAAATGTCAAGAGGCAACAAGAAGTTAAACTACAAATTCTTAATTAAGGAGTGAACGCAAAGATGACATTCGGTGAAAAAGTCAAAGCCGGAAGGACTAAACTCGGTCTTACTCAGGAAGAGTTGGCTAATAAAATAGGCGTTACCGTTCGTGTAATCTGTTCTTATGAAAAAGATAAATCTCGTCCGAGAGGAATGGAAAGATATAAAGCATTGGCAGAAGCCCTCGGCGAAAATGTAAACTATCTGCTTTCGGAAGATGACGCATTTATCGCTGAGGTTGAAGATAAATATGGACGCAGAGGGGCAAAGCAGGCTCAGGAATTACTTGCAGAAGTAACCGGTCTGTTTGCCGGTGGCGAATTGGCAGACGAAGATATGCGTGAGATGGTTGACGCTATTCAGGAAGCATATCTTATTGCCAAAAAGAACAATAAAAAATACACCCCGAAGAAATATCGCAAAGACGAGCATTCCTTGAAGTGAAACTAAGTCCGCTTTATGGGACAGTATTTAGTTTATACTTTATTATAGGGTAAATATCAGGTACAATTATCCTACAAGGAGGTGAGCCGAATTGGGATATTACACTACGGCTGAGATTGTAAAAATCGTAAACAGGCTCATTGACCGCTGTGGCACTCGCAACCCTTACCGGGTGGCAAAAGAGCTTGGCATAAATATCATCTATCGGAACTTCGACAAACAGCGTGGAGCATATAAGGTCATATTAAAGAACCGCTTCATCTTTCTCAAAAACGGTATGCACCCTGTCGTGGAACAGATAGTACTGTGGCACGAAATCGGTCACGATATTCTTCATAGACAAGAAGCTGTTGCGGCAGGTGGTTTCAAAGAATTTAATATATTCGATATGCGAGAAAACCGTATGGAGTATGAAGCAAATATCTTTGCTTCTCAGGCTTCGCTGCCTGATGACACCATTTTGGAGTACATTGAAAACGGCTACGACATTCAGCAAATTGCACGAGCAATGAGTTCTGACATCAACCTGATTGCTTTGAAAGTAGATACGCTCATAGCGCAAGGCTACCAACTTCGGAAGCAAGACCACCGAAACGACTTTCTTAAATACAATCATAAAATATAAGACCGTCAAGTCTCATTTGAGATCTGACGGTCATTTTTATGTCCTTAAATTCCGCTCTTTCTTGGGAACAGCGTAAGTTGGGGGATGTGGCAAAATACCGTAATGGAAAAGCACACGAAAACGATATTTCAGAGCAAGGAAAATTCATCGTTGTCAATTCGAAATTTGTTTCTACAAATGGCGAAGTGCGCAAATTTTCAAACAAACAAATAGAGCCGTTATTCAAAAATGAAATTGCTTTTGTATTGAGCGATGTACCAAACGGTAGAGCTATTGCTCGTACTTTCTTGGTAGATAAAAACGATAAATACACGCTAAATCAACGAATTGCAGGAATAACGCCTGTTGAAGGTACGTGTCCTTATTTTTTGCACATATTGATGAATAGAAACAAATATTTCCTTCAATTTGATGATGGCGCAAAGCAAACAAATCTATCTGTGGACGATGTGATAGAATTTGCTGAGTATTATCCATCGAGTGAAGAACAACAGCAAATCGGTAACTTCTTTCGGCAGCTCGACAACCTTATCACCCTTCATCAGCGTAAGCGGTTGTCGTCAATTCAAACTTGATAACGAACGCATAACCAAATCTACATCCTTGTTTTCAAGTTCCTGAATGATATGAAGATAAGTTTTCTGCGTGGTTGTCATACTTGAATGCCCTAATCTTTGTGCAACACTTGCTATTGATACTCCGGCAAACAAAAGCAGTGAAGCGTGTGTATGTCTGAGCCCGTGAATTGATATTATTGGAATTCCGGCTTTCTTACAATGTCTCGTAAGAATATCATTCACGGTAGAATTATATACTTTTCCCGAAATAAAAATCGGTTCATCTTGCGGCAGGTCTTTAACTAATGTCGAAAACTGAATTATCAGTTGCCAATCTATCTGTATTCTTCTAACAGAAGATTGGTTTTTAGTTGGCATAAAACCTCCGTTGCCCTTATAATCCCAAGTTTTGTTAATTGATAACGACTGCTTCGAAAAATCGAAATCATTTGGTGTTATTGCTAATGCTTCCGAAAATCTCATTCCTGTTTTCGCCACTAATAAAATAAACCAATCCCAATTAAGTTCTTGGTTAAGCTCCAGTCCTGACAATAATTTGTGCAGCTCAAATTGATTGAGATACTTAATCTTCTTATGTCTCGGCTTTTTCCCCTTAATGATAGCTTTTCTTGTCGGGTCTCGTTCAATAAGACCCTCATCAACAGCGTCCAATACAGCCCCTTTTAGTTGATGATGGAAATCCATCGTTGTCTGCCTCTCGTGTTGCTTCGCATAATCGTTAAGCAACTTTTGATATGTTATTCTTGAAAGCTCACATACTTTCAATTCCGGCGCTAATCGTTTTATCCACGAAAGCGTAAGCAGATATTTGTCCATCGTGACTTTTCTTATCGCCCCTTCCTTGTACACTGTTATCCATTGAGCGTAGTAATCATAGAATAAATCTGTTTTGTTTATGTTATTCAGCATAATTTCCTCCAATTATTATAAGGGCTTACGCTGATGAAGGGTGATAAGGTTGTCGAGGTTAGCAAACCAAGTCTCAATTTCTCTTTGTTCTTGAATGTGTGGGATACTTATCTGCATACTCAAAACATCGTTCATACTGGGGTGTTTAATAGACGCACCTCTATAAATGCTCTGCAAAAAAGCAAGGCTGTGTTCTAAATATAATGACAAGAATCTATTTCCTAATGTTTCTGTATCGTTTGATGTTGCAATTCTATTATCAGCAGTGACGAATTTTCCTTTATAATACTTGATATTTGGTACTCCGCCCCAAGGTATAGCAACAACTTCTCCAACACACAAATTTTTTCCAGCTTTTTCGTCAGTCGTATATCCTATGTAATTTCCAGTAGATAGCAAACGAACATCGCCACTTGCATCTTCAATTTTTGAAAAAACATCTGCTAAAACATAAGGATATTTTATTATCTTGGGTTGCTTTTCAGCTTCTACCTCATTAAACTTTTTATCCCAAATTGTTAATTCCCAAAGCTCACGCTGTTCCCAAGAAAGAATGAAAAAGGAGCCAAGGGGATAAGCCCTTGACTCCAAAAACAGTTCAATTATTCATTATCTGTTGGCATTTGGATTTCATAACCGCCGTTGATAATAAAATCACGAAGTAACTTGTCAACTTTTACATTGACTTTGGGTGGTATTATTTTAGTTCCCTCTATTTTTTCAAAATAATTCTTTGCTACTGCTTTATCGACAGTTTTTTTCAACTCGTCATATCTACCAAATTCATTGAGATTATTCTCGTTAAGTTTCAAACTCATAATATTTCTGAGTATTTCTTCATTTAGACCTAACGCAGTTGCGATTTGATGGATTTGGTCATTTTTAGCCTTTGACAAATATTCATTGATATAGTCTCTTAACGATTTGCCCTCAGTTACTACGACATCACCTCTTTGAATATCGTGCAGGAAAATATTAGCATATTTCTGCTCCTCTTGAGAAAGCGTAGCAAATGTTTTATGCAACTCTGTTTCCGCTTGCTCTATTGCTTCCTGTGTCGTTCCATCGGCGTTAATCAATTTAATATACTTATCAAAACGAGAGTTCATATAATCCGAGTCGATTAAGCCTGTATCAATTTCGGTAATGTAGCCTACAAGGTCATACGGAACGTCATCACCACCGTCTGTACCTACGCTACCGCTGGACAATTCCTTATACCTAAGAGCCAATATCAAATATGTGTTTTCATCTATGGTTACATCAACGACTTCTCCGGTTGTTTCGTCAACATAAGAAGAAATGCCCCATTTGAAACCTTGTATTTTTGCAGCTTCTAAATATTCATTGAACTCATTAAAATCTTTTGCAAATTTCCTACAAATCGTGGTATCGGTTGGCAGTTTTTCAAAGTTTTCAATTCCTGCGTTGTGGAATAAATCAAAAATATTGCCAAAGAGTTCGTTCATCCGCTTTAAGTTTTCAACAAGATGCTGAACAAATAAGCCAAGAGGTTTGTCGCCTGAATATAGTTTTACAGCAGCGTTAATGTTTCGCTCCATAGTGTGCGGCTTTCGATAATAACGAATAGTACCGAATGGTTTATCCGGTCCGAACAAACGATTTGTACGAGAAAATGCTTGAATAATATTTTCATATTGGAGGACTTTATCCAAATACAAAGTGTTAATCCACTTAGAATCAAAACCCGTAAGCATTTGGTCAACAACAATAAGTAAATCAATTTGTTTTGCAGGCTCGTTTACAATTCTCTCATACGGTCTTTTATGTGCAAGACGAGCTGCTATATCCTTTTTCATTTTAGCAAATGTAGGAATAGTAAAATCTTGGCTGTACTTTTCATTGTAGTCGCTTATTATTTCCACAAGTCCATCTTCCTTAAATTGAACTCCTCCATTGTTATCAATGCTTGGGTCAAATAAGGCTGTAACTTTCAGCTCCGGCTTCATTTCTTTGAACAATCTATAATAGTCAATTGCTTCCGGAATACTACTTGTAGCAAAAATAGCGTGAAACTTGTTATTGTGGCTGAGTGTTGTCCAGTTTTCTAATATATCTTTTACTACTGTTTTAGTATGTTCTTCTGTCTTATATTGAACACTTGGTATATAATCCTCAATACCTTTTATATAGTCGCCTTTTTCATCAAAGTGTCCGACCATACCGACTTTGCTTGCATCCATATATTTATAATATACTTTGCTTTTAACAGGGTCAGAAATTGCTTCCTCTTCGGTTTGAACCTTTGCTTTTTCTAAGGCAACTACTTTGCGAACATCCTTATCCTTAAATGTAAGCACTTTATATGGGTCAAACCCAAGTACGTTCTTATCCCTAATACCGTCAGCAATACTGTATCTATGTAATTCATTTCCGAAAACCGTAGTGGTTGTGTTCTTCTTTTTTTGATTTTCATCTTGAATTGGGGTGCCGGTAAAACCGAAAAACATTGCTTTAGGGAATGTGTTTTTGATAGTAATCAGCATATCGCCAAAAGTAGAGCGATGAGCTTCATCAACAATAAACACGATACGCTTATCGCCTATAAGTTCAATATCACGAGCATTCAATCCTCCTGCTTCGTCTTTTATATTGCTCATCTTTTGAATAGAAGTAACAATCAATGTATCAGCAGGGTTTGAACTTTTTAATTTTGTTATTAAAACTTTTGTGTTTTCGGTCGCTTGAACAGCCTCATTTTCATCGGCAAAGCCACGATACTCTTTAAGTGATTGTGTGCCGAGTTCAATTCGGTCCATAAGGAAAATAACTTTATCCGCATCTTTAGAGCTTGCAATTAACTGAGCAGACTTAAAGCTGGTCATAGTTTTGCCTGAACCGGTGGTGTGCCACACATAGCCACCGAGTTGATTGTTACCTTCCCATTTGGCTTTGGCAACCTTATCTGAAATGGCACTTGCCGCAAAATACTGATAACTACGCATTACTTTCAATACACCGTCGGAATCATCGGCAACCGTATAAAAGCCTATAAGCTGATGAGCCATAGGAATAGAAAGTAAAGTTGAAGCAACTTTGTCCCATTCGTTTATAGGCTCATTATTGAAATCAGCCCAATGGAAATAGTAATCGGGATTGAATTTACCGTCCGGACCCGGATTGGCGAAGTAAACCGACTCGTTAGGTTCCATAGCGACAAAAATTTGCACCAAAGAGAATAAACCGCTGAATATTCCTTCGTGTGAATACTTCTCAATTTGATTGTAAGCCTGACTTACCGGAATACCGCTTTTCTTCAATTCAATATGTATAACCGGCATACCGTTGATGAGTAGCATTAAGTCTCCTCGGCGGTCGTTCAACAGTTTTGATTTTGTGGGGAATTTTGGTTGTTGAACTATTTGGTATCTGCTCTGACCTGCTGCAATTTCACGGCGGTCATAAATTTTTAAGCTGATTTCTTTACCAAAGTGCAACTTATCATCCGGATTATCTCTGACGATAGACACACTTCTTCCGTTAATAAACCCATTTAATTTTAATGGTGTCCTAAGAGTTTCGATTTGCTCTAAAATTTGTTGCATTTCGCTGTTTGTCAGAGGGTAATCGTTCAATCTGTCAATATCTCTATTGTTTTCAAAGAGTATATTTGCCCAGTTTTGTAATAAATCTTTTTCAGAATAGTTTTTAAGAACCTCTTTTTCCCATCCTTTTTCAGATAGTATTTTGATTAGAGCCTCCTCAAAGTCTGACTCTTTATTGAAAACCATTGTGTTTCCCTCCTAACTCTTATACTTGATATTATTCTCAAACAAACATCTTTTCAAGGCACGCTTTTTTAAGATTTTTCAGTTTTTCTAACTCACGCTGATGAAGGGTGATAAGGTTGTCGAGTTGCTCCAAGTAATCGCCCAAAACT
>OFMQ01001189.1_pt1 | contig 14273 bp, 6 predicted proteins | sample 1541851 | NCBI WGS metagenome assembly OFMQ01 (sample SAMN04209227, study PRJEB22552) | human gut metagenome | biome: gut; material: feces | host: Homo sapiens | place: USA: Oklahoma | reverse complement strand
GCGTGTTTTCACGCTCTATATGATGTAAGATGTCATCAGAGAGAAGATGACCATATATATGAATACTTGTATAGTCCATAATGAATTAGATATTTATTTGTGGCACAAACAGATAAGCTGCAATCACATCCATTGGCAATACAGGCTCTACCACTTGATACTCTGATGCCTTCAGGTAGGAGCGATACTTGGCGAAAGCTTCTACCAGATGTGAAGCTCTTTCCAGGGCTATCTCATCTGTGTGTTGGCGAAGTTCTGTCTCATTGTTAATCCAACGGATGGCATTTGTAAGAAGAGTCTTCTGTGTAGGCAAGTCCATATCGCCAGATGCCATTGAGTGCAGAAAAAGCTGTTTGGCTTCTTCTTGTGTAAGGAAATCGTGGTTTTCTATCTTTCCACGATAGCCCACAAATATCATTTCTTCACCCACCAGTTCTCGGTTCTCTATCTTTTTGTCACGGATAACACTACGAACACGCATCAATAGAATGGTGGTTCGTTTCTTCACCTCTGCAGTTTCCATGACCAAAGCCCGGCATGCACCCAATTCGCCACCATTGACGGAATCGTTGACAACGGCACGGCTCAAATCCTCTACGAATGTATGGTTGCGTCCTATATACATATAATGCTTTGGAGTTGGGGAAGCAAAAGATATGCGCACAAGCCCTTTGGATGTTGCTTTGTCGGCGAAGTAGTGGCGCAGATTTGCTGGTAACTCCAGAAGTTGGAAACTGTAACACAAAGGTATATCGTCTGTATGAACGTTTACACCGACATGCAATAGTTGCTCAATCACAAAGTCACGGGTATCTTCTACACCTCCAATTACCGACTTGGCTTCTTCCAAGGATGCAGTCAGTCGGGTTGGATCCATCTGCTTATTGTTATGAGCGAAGTAGGTGTGAGAAATCTTCTCGTTCTCTTCCATCTTTTTGAGTTGAATCTCAAGTTCCTCTTCCTGCTGTTTGTTCCATTCCGGGTCGTTATCGAACAGGGACTGCTCCATATAGTCGGTTCTTGTAGGAACCTTGGCATCGAAAATTCGCTGCATGATGTTTTCCATCAATGAAGCATCATTGTCTGCGATAGGCAGATAGACACCCAGCTTCTTGCGTATCTCTTCCTGCTTTTTGTATAAAACATTGAGCACTATATCGTCCACCGGATTGTTCTTGGCATGAAGCGTGGATATAAGGACAGAATCGGCAGTTTGTCCGAAACGGTCGATACGGCCATTACGTTGTTCCATGCGGTTTGGGTTCCAAGGAAGATCGTAATGGATGACAGCTTCAAAACCTTGCTGCAAGTTGACACCTTCTGAGAGGCAGTCGGTACAAACCAATACGTGGCGGTCTTCCTGTGCCAAGGCATCAATCTTCATCTTGCGCTCCTCATCAGCCAAACGGCTGGTAACCACACCCACAACCACCTTCTTGAACTTTTTGTTGCTGGCGAGCTGGTCTGTGATATATTTGCCAACATACTCAGCTGTTTGGATATACTGGCAGAATACGATAGGGTTCATGCCACTGTCAAGAGAGAACTTCACAATGTCAAGAGCCTGTTTCACCTTTTCGTCGCCATCAGTTTCCTTGATATGTTCCAACTGCTTGATGAAACTATGGAACTCTTTCTTATCAGTAGCACTGGTTGTTTCTAATGCTTCAGGAACTATATCGTCGGCATTCAACAAATCCTTCAGAGGATCATTGAATATATATACCTGCTCGGAATCGTCTTCTGTATTTGCTGATGACGAATCTTCTCTCTTGTCTATCTTGTTTTGCAACATGCTGATACCGGCATCAGGACTTGACATTACTCCACGCATCAAGGCCAGGAGATCCCAGTAGATATAGCGTTGTTTGCGTTTGTCTGCTCCCGATACCTTCTGGATGCCATGTTTTACATATTCTATCAGGTGCCCCAACAAATTGCGATAATCTGGAGTGAAGGAGTATTCATCCTTGTCAATTCGGACACGCTCAGGGAAGACGATTTCATTGCCTAGATACTGCTTGATGTCGGCACGGCGGCGTTGTACGAAGTAATGGGACAGTTCCTCGCGTTCTGTAGCGGTTTGAAGCTGGTAGTTCTCGAACTTAGGATTCAATAATCCGATAAGTGATTGGAACTCTTCGCTTTGACCGCTATGAGGAGTAGCTGTCAGCAAGACCAGTTGCTGCTCAGGTTTATTGGCTAAGTCGCTTAACAAGCGATAGCGCTGTTGCTGGTATTTGTTGGCACCAGTTGGCTTGGCGCAAGTATGGGCCTCATCGACTATCACGAAATCCGGGCAATGGTCGAGGAAGATATTTCGCTTATTGCCTTGTTTTACATAATCAATGGAAATAACCTGGTAGGGAATGTCTCGGAACACATTCTGGTCTGGACGCAGTTTCTTCTCCAAACGGCTGATGGTAGAAGAACGGATAATCTCTGCATCCAATCCAAACTTGTCCTTGATTTCATTTTGCCACTGCTCGCAAAGATGTGGCAAGCATACTACTGCGAAGCGGTTAATTTCGTGGCGGTCGAGTAATTCCTTGGCAATCAATAATGATTCCAGGGTTTTTCCAATACCAACGTCATCAGAGATGAGCAGTCTGATCTTTTCTTGTTTGAGTGCAAGAATCAGCGGAACCATCTGATATGGACGTGGCTCGAAAGATAGTTTTCCAAGACACTGGAATGGGCCAGCTATATCTCTGAACGATAAACGGCAAGCGTTATAAAGCACCTTTGCAGATGCCTTATAACTATTTTTCCCGATATCATCAGCTGTAGGCCGACGAAAATTGTAGGAATGAATGTTTAGTTCATCCCCATAGAGAGGAAGGTAGAGACCGATGGTTTCGGCATCTGTACCTCCTAATGGTTTTATTATCATAAGTTCATCCTCTCCTGATTGCTGAACAACCCAAGGACGATTTCTGAATTCTATCAGTGTACCAGTCTTGTAATCCATATCGTTTATTTTACCGGAGTGAATATATCAGAGTATTCGCGGATGAAGTCTGCCAATGGTGTGGCATAATGCCAAGCCAAAACCACGAAACCTGCGTCTTCAAGTACTTCCCGTTTCTCTCTGTCATCCTTTTGTATTTCAGGACGGTCGTGTGGCGTGCCATCGCAGAACACTACAATACGGTCGCCATACATGAAGTCTGGCTGTACGTAATACTCCTCTGGAAACATTGGCTGTGCCTTGTCCGGCAAGCGCAAATGGTGGTCGTAAAGATACTTCAAAAACTCATACTCTGTAGAGCTGTTGTGGTCTCTTGCGACTTCCAACGCAGCATACTGTTCGTCGTAACCAAGGGATTGCCCTGCATGGTGGGTCTCGACTTTAGCTTCTTGCATCAACTTCAATGTTCTATATATCAGTCTGATATCTATCTGCTGATGATATGGCTGATTATAGTAGTTGAGCAGATTGGAATAATCGGCAGGTGTCAATTCATTGATCTCATCCTGTGTCAATTCCGGTTTGTTGAAACAAATCTCGTATGCTCTTTTTACGACATTCCTATAGGCTTCCGGCTCATGCACGAGACGGCTAAGCACCCCCAAAGAACCCTCTGCATTTTCATAGATGAGGATATTGGGGGTTGCTCCTTCTCCCATCACTTCTGCGCCCATTTCGCTTCCTTCTATTTGGAAGACATCTTCAATGGCCTGCTTGAAGGCATAGAGGAAGGTGCGGACAGCTTCTTTCCGGTCTAAAAGCAATGCTTCAAGCGGTTGGATATAGATGGCGTTGGCAGTCGTTTCCGTGAAGAGCTTGACAAACTTGGTTCTGTCTGCCTCTTCTGGATTCTTGTCTGCTTCTTCTTGTATGCGTGCAAGGCGTTCATTGCTTATCCAATCGCCAGTCTTTGTGTCGAAAGCAAACCCATTGGCATTATCATCGTTACGTGATTCCAATATATAGGTAAGTCGGCATGAAGGAATATAGCGAATATTTGCCAAATGCTCGCCATGAGGCGACTTCAGTTCACACTCGCTGATAGCCCTTGGATCATCACTCGCAAAGTAGGTCTTTGTCTTATAGAACTTGCGAGAACGCTCCTCCTCATGACAAGTAATCTTTTCCGCTTCTACCGCCACCATATCTTGAGCTTCAATACACATGCCCGGGATGAGTTTGGCCACACCATCAAGAGACTCCCCAGTGATGATGTCGGTATGATGGATCGTATTCTCCTCGTCTTTATATACAACCCCCGTCTTAGGATTGTAGAAAAACTTGTGAGGAATCACCTCTGATAGTATCTGCATTCTGCTGATACGAAATTTACCCCCATTATTGTATATGATGTTTTGTGGCCCAAATTCTCTTAGTGCGAGGCGCTTTGGACGACTTAGACATTCTACTTTGTCCGACTTATATTGTAGCAGGGCACGTTGTGGCAACTTGGTAAAGTTATAACCAGGCAAGAAACCTTCGCTGGCAAGGTAACGATATGGATAGAATTCGTTTTCTTCTTTATTCTTACCTTGGTTAACTCCCAACAGCATATCTCGGAGACTTTCACCACGCAACTGTTTGATATGGGCTTCACGTTTCTCCTTGGAGTTTTCGCCATAGATGCGGTTATTGATGACACGACTAGCTTCTTCTATCTGAGTTTGGGCTTGCTTGTAGAGAGAACGCCAACGGTTGAGTGCCTTGTCGAAATCATACTCATAGTTGGCGAGGATATTATCCAACCAATGCTCGGTGAACCAGATGGGGTGTTCTGTTTCCATCCGGTCTTTCAGGAAGGAATCATTCATGATTTGTCTGAAAACCGACTTTACCTGCTCCTTGCGCTCTGGAGATAATTGCAGGGCAACACGAACCTCATCCTTTAAAGTGATGTTATTGATGTCGTTACAATCTACCAATTCCTTGATGCCATCAGAAAGCTCAGTAATAGGGCACAATGAGAGAATGGTGGAGTGGAGGTGAGTGCGGAAGAGTTCTTCATTCACCAATTCCATTCGTGGAGCCTTCACTTCACCTTTGACCATCTTTTCAGGATGGGCCAAGTAATAATTTTCGTGTGAGTTACGTGGTCGGCAATAGGTATAAACCAATGCAGCTTGTCCGCTTCGCCCCGCACGCCCTGCTCGCTGGGTATAATTAGCTGGAGTTGGGGGCACATTGCGCATACCGACAACAGACAAATCCTTGATGTCGATACCTAACTCCATCGTAGGAGAACAGTAGAGAATTGGAAACTTACCTTCTCGGAATTCTCGTTCTCTATTTTCACGATCTTCCTTGGAAACCTGTCCTGTATGGTCTTTGGCCTCCAGGCATACGTCTTTGAGAGGAATGCTTTGATAGAACTGCTGGAAGTAATGGTTCGGTTCTTTATCAAGCCATTTACCGCCCTCTAAAATGCGATGGCGTACCAAGTCGCGACGTATATGCTGCTTGTCACCTTCTTGCCATAGAATACAACCATAGTCGAGTTGGTAGGTTCCATTTTCATGTATGATGTAGTTGGACAAAGCTTCAAATAGTCTTATCACATAATGCGTGTAGTCATCTTCGTTGTTGATAGTACGTCCCGTGTTCTTCTCTATATAGTCGCGAATAAAGATACCAAGCTTACTTCTATAGCCTCCACTTTCCAAATTATATGCATTGCGTCTGCGAGGTCTGATGACAAACAACTCGTTTGCTTCGTCAATAGTGTCGCTCTCATCAAGAGTCCATGGGGCTTTCAGATTCTCTCTTACGGCCTTGCTGGTATCTTTTACGGCTTGGATCGTTCTCTCGCTGCTATAGATGCAAAGTTTGTGGCGCAGGTAGTCGAGGATTTGCGTAATGAATTCTTCTTTTTGCTCATCATCCAATCCTTCCAACTCGGGTATATCGTATAGCCGTTCTGAATTGTTCTCACCTGTAATCTCATCATAAAGATATTTGTAGCCGATGTTCAGCAATGCACAATCTTCAAGATTGGGCATTATCACAGTCCAGTTGCCGGCAAGGTCATCATAGATGATGGTGGAGAGATAACGTTCCATGATATTCTTTATATCATTGGCTCGTTTGCCCCGAAGTTTTTGTGGTTTTGCATAATAGTCATCCACTTCGAGATGAAGATTATCCAGCACCATTCTAGCAATCTTGGTATTGTCTATAGGCTCTGTGGCATCTTTGATTGCATTCCAAATGGCTGAGCGTATTTTGCCAATGCGGATAAAGTCATTGAAATGACCTGCTTGCAATGCGGCATCCTGGCGTGCATCGACAAAGGTCAATACCTTTCTGTCGCTTTGCGCAATACCCATTTTCTGCATAAGGATAATATCCTCGTATGACAATACGGTAGTGGCAGTACTTCTACCTTCACCACCGATTCTTGACAATTTTGAATATTCTGATTGCTTACCTTTGTAAACCACACGAGCAGTTGGGTCGTACATGAGTGGAGATGGTACGAAAATAGCCTCCATGAACCCCATGCTATCGAGTGGCTCGGTTGGAGTGTAAGTACCAGATTGAGTTACATAGACCTTTTGCGGAATACGTGACTCGTATGTTTTCTTCAGCTTTCGTACTCCCTTTTTATTTGTAGTGTACCAATCTGATGGAATTTCCTCAGAATTTACATCAAGGATATAATCATTTATATTTTCTCCCCTGTGAGGTAGGATGATATAGCCATCATTGATATCGCTATCGCCATCACCCGATGCATAGCCATCGAAGCTTCTTGGCATGATCTGACTGCCATTGATTTTGACGACATAGAATTCGTGACCACTTAAACGACTGAACACGACGGGATAGTACATGACTTTTTTGTTGCCATGTGATAGCTCATCACAATAGAGCTTTTCTTCTACTGTGATTTGGCGGTTGTCTTGTTCGCCTATTGTAAGATATACGTTTCCTGTTTGAGGAATGAACTGGTGAACTTTAAATGGAAGTATCGATACACCTTTCTGCTGGTTCAGGATATTGCACCAGTTAAGAACTTCTACGATATGCTTCTGGCACTTATCTTCTTCCTCTCCAGTTCTTATACTCAGTTGCTTAGCCATATCCTCTATTGATATAGGCTTTCCTCTGAAATATTTGTTTTCTTTTCTATTATAGGCTAGTGCAACACTTTGCTCTATCCAAATGGCAGTTGGGTATTTTATAGCAGTATGAATATCTGCAGAATGCAGAACAGGATTGTTGATGCAAATACGCAACTCTCCATCCGTAGGTTCATCGTCTGACAATCCTATGGCAAGAGTTTCGTCTATTACTTGTTCTTTTGAGTATGAACTACCGAAGATACATGATGCAACTTCAGCAACTTTTTCTCTTTGTTGGCTGTAAGTCATACTATCATCAGCTACCATTGTGGCTGATGTTCCGAAACAAAGTACTCGCCCAGTGGCCAAAGATTTGATTCTGCGTATCAAGAACGACACATCGCTTCCTTGCATTCCACGATAAGTATGCAATTCATCGAATACGAGGAAATGGAGGTTTTCCAAGAAACACTTGCGCAAATCTTCTTCTTTTCCAGCACGGGTCATGAGCAATTCCAACATCATATAGTTGGTTAATATGATGTTGGGAGGCGTCTGCTGTATCTTTCCGCGCGCTTCTTCGTTTTCCTGTCCTGTGTATTTGCCAAAAGTGAATGGACACGGATGGCCTGTCCGCTCCTCATATTCTGCTTTATACCGGCTCAATTCCTCAGCTTGAGAGTTGATAAGGGCATTCATTGGATAGACTATGATAGCAATCGTCTTATCTTTGCATGCCTCATCATGAAGTAGAATATAATTGAACACGGTAGCCATAAAGGTTCGTGATTTTCCGGAGCCTGTGCCAGAAGTCACAATAAATTCTTTGTCTTGACAGCCTAACTCTATAGCATCTTGCTGATGCTTATAAAAAGGCTTGTCGAAGAAATATTCCAAGTCTTTATGGATAGGGAGGCCCTTGGCGATAAGTTCCTTTACGCCTATCCCCTGCTTGAAGTTTGGATTGAATTGAATCAAAGCCTTTCGCCACAGCTTTTCATTTTTGATAGACTCGCTGACCTCGTCCTTGATTCGCTCATCTTTTATGGCAACAAAGCTCTGAAGGTAACTTTTGTAGCTACCCTTCAAGCTTTCATATAATTCTATTATATTCATAGATGTTTGTCTTTTAAACAACTACAAAGATAGCATTATTCTTTGATAATAGAGCATATATTTAGATAGAAAGTGCTTTTCTTAGTGATTTTCCCTATTTTGGGCGAAAAGTTCCTATGTATGGGAGTAAACTAAATACCAGTTGTGCAGATTGGTCGTTTCCTGATTTAGCTTGACTACTTGCTCGTCTTAAGTCTTGACAATGTTGACTCTGTTAAGCATTTGTGATATCGCATGAAATCGTCGTGTAAAAGATCATGTGGAACGTTATAGGACAAAGGTCCACAAATAAAAATAGAGGTATTATGGCGAATATTGATTTGAAATTATCCTCAAAAGACGCAGCTGCAATGATGCGACCAACTGTCATAAAAAGAAAATTCCGTAGTAGATAATAAAGCAAGAGAGTGTGTGTTTATTACATACTCTCTTGCTCATATAGGTATAATGTCTTATTTTCCCAAAGACTTGAACATCTTGGTGATGCACTTTTTCTTCTGCTCCATGTTTGGGTGAACATAGAGGTTGAGGGTTGTGGTGATGTTGGCATGACCGAGCAGCACACTTACGGTCTTATAGTCACAATTGCTCTCTATGCATCGTGTAGCAAAGCTATGGCGCAGTCCGTGATACTTTAGTCGAGGAATGTCAAGATGCGCCATCAACCGATGATAATAGTTGCGATAGGTGCGAGGTTCGGTTGGTTTCTCCTCATTGGTCAGCACATAGAAGTCTGTGTTTACCACCTTTTTCAGTGGTTTCACCATCGCCAGCAGTTCCTTGTTCATCGGTATCTCACGGCATGAGTTCTTGGTCTTGGGTGTGTTGATGACCAACTCTGTGTGCTTGCGTTCGCCCTCCACCATGTAGATGCGCTCAATGGTGCGGTTCACGGTAATTGTGCCGTTGTCGGTGTTAATGTCCGACCATTTCAAACCGCAAATCTCTCCGATACGCAAGCCAGTGGTCAGACTGATATAGATACCGAGGTTGCGGAATGTGAAGTTCTGTTTGATGAAATCGAGGATCTTCTTGTGGTGTGCCACCGTCAGCACCTCAATTTCTTTGTTGGTCTCTGTCGTTGGGTATTTGATATCCCACTCGCAATAGTTCATCCATTCGTTCTTTACCCCGAACTTCATAACCATTTTCAGGACAATCAGAATATCCTTCACGGTCTTAATGCTTAGTCCGCCATTGAGTTTCTGCAAGACGAACTCCTGCACAAGTTTCTCACTCAGAGCATCACAATCACCAAATGATGGCAGAATATGATTCTCCAAAACTAACACATAAGCAGCGTATGTGGACTGCTTTACGTAGCGTTGCTTGTCACTTCTCCAAGCCAACGCAATTTCTCTAATTGTTTTTGTTGTCATTGTAATCCTTAATTTTGAAGGTGTACATATATAATTAGAGATAATAGACCTCTGATGTCCCAAATCTCAGATTTCCAGAGTTTCAGGGGGAGTGGGAAGAAAGTACGATCGGTGAGGAGTTTGACTTGTATTCTGGCAACACTCCAAGCAGATTGAACAAAGAACATTTCAATGGCGCAATAAATTGGATTTCAAGTGGTGAACTTAAAGAACACTATATTGCCGATACAAAAGAGAAAATATCAGATGAAGCAGCAAAAACTTTGAAGATGCTCCCTATTGGAACATTTGTCATTGCCATTTATGGATTGGAAGCAGATGGCGTTAGAGGAACTGGCTCTATAACAAAAACTGAAGCTACTATTAGTCAAGCGTGTATGGCTTTTATCTCAAAGGGTAAAGTCCAAAATGAGTTTTTGTATTCATGGTACAAGAAACATGGGAATGTTATTGGTATTAGATATGCACAAGGAACAAAGCAACAGAATCTTAGCTATGATATTATTGAAAAATTCAAAATAGCTTATCCTACATTTCAAGAGCAAGAAAAACTGAATAAGTTTATTGCTCTTCTTGACGAGCGCATCGCAACCCAAAACAAAATCATTGAGGATTTGAAGAAGCTAAAGTCTGCGATTATTGAAATTGAATATACGCCTAATACTAAAACCACTTCGCATATAGGCAATGTCATTGAGCAGATTTCTAAGCGTAATAAAAACAATGCGATTCAAAACGTCTTGTCGGTTAGCAATCGTCAAGGGTTCATAAAGCAGAGTGATCAATTTGAAAATAGGAATGTTGCAAGCGAAGATACTTCTAACTACAAAATCGTAGAAAAGAACGACTTTGCCTTTAATCCTGCACGAATAAACGTTGGTTCTATTGCTCGCCTGACAACTTTTGAAAAAGGCATCATTAGTCCTATGTATATTTGCTTCCGAACCCAAGAAAACGTAGCACCTGAATACATTGATTTCTTTTTTGAATCGAAGCATTTCTATTGTGAAATACAAAAGAGATTGGAGGGAAGTGTAAGACAATGCTTGTCTTTTGAAGGACTATGTAATATACCTTTTTCTCTTCCCTCTCTTGAAATGCAGCAACGAATAGGAAAGCGCCTATTCACATTGGGGCAGAAGATAAAAACGGAAACAGATTTATTAGAACTATTGAACAAGCAAAAGCAGTATCTACTCCGCCAGATGTTTATATAAACATCTGGCGGAGCAAATATTGCTTCTGTTCCTGACATAGGCTTAGTACACGATTACTAATTTCAATTTTAGCTTGAATTCTATCAAGTAGCATTGCCTTCTGTTCTTGTTCAAAAATGGAAGGCAATGTTATTTCTAAATTCTCCAATGGAGTGCGTACAATTTGCGGTTGTCCTGACCCTGAAATTATACTATTGAAGTTATACGCAGAAAGGTAATGGTACAAATACCTCTTGCACACCTTGTTTTGATGTTCATCTGTGTTTATCACCATCGCATTTCCTGTTATCCATGACATGGGTTTGGTGTAATTAACCATACCGCAAGTATTACCACGACAAGTTATACAGATTTGTTCTGTCTTATGGTTATATTCTTTATATTTACCAATAATGCCATTTGCGCCATATACAAGAAAACCATCTTCCGTTAATTCTGTTGAAGATATAGTTTGAGGCTGATATATTCGTGCAATCTCACCCAGATGTACAATGTTGCCATTCTCTATTTGTATAAGCCTAACTCTTAGTCCCTTGATTAAGGACTGCAACTTGTCAATGATTTTGTTTTGGGTTGCTATGCGCTCATCTATAAGACGGAGCAAGTCCGCGATTTTTTGTTGTTCGTCCTTTGATGGTATACCAACATAGCACTCTGAGAAGTTTTTACTATTGATTGAATATATCTTGGTTCCTTGTGCAATACGTCTTATTTGATGGTGGAAAGACATTGATGAAAAAGCGTAGCCCTTATAGCCGACAACTGTTTTATTTTTGTTGTCACGTCCATGAATTGTATGTAAGCCACAAACAACTTTTTTGCCATTCAAATTATAGTACTCAACTGCTTTTGCCACTTCGTTTGTATCTTCTGACGCATCGGCAAAAACAATATCACCCTCTTTGCACAACTCATAATTCCTAGGAACATTACCATCAATAATGTTGGGAAGATTATCTTTGTCTATATCTACCATTGTTGATAACCCAACATGAATTAGTCCATAATGAAGGTTCTGAATATTTGTAGTTCCATATTCTAACTTATCCCAACTAAGTGAATTTGTTGAATAGAAATCCAATAAATCAGAAACCTTACACTTCTCCCACTCCTCCTGAAACTCAGGGAATCTGAGATTTGGGACATTGCCCTTCGGGCGAAGTCCCTCACGCTCGGCAGAATCCAAACAAGTTTGATTCAGCTCTCGCTTATTTGGGACATTAAGGACTTTTCGTCCTTGATTTTTCTCATGCTCGGCAGAGTTCAAGCAAGCTTGACTCTGCTCTCGCTCACTCGAAAAATTGAGTTTATTATGTTCGTTATTTATTTTTGTTGTCATTTTAAATCCTTAATTGATGGTTCTGAAATAGTCTACCAGCTTGGTAGACAAATTTTTATTTTAAATTTCCTTTGGATTGAGGTCGAAAGGAAGCAGAGGCATTTCGTCATCACCATTATTAAATCTGTCGAAATCAGAAATATATGAACGGTCTTGGATGAGCTTATATTTCTCATATTCTCCATAAGCCTTTGCTCTTGCTTCATCTTGCGAAACAGTTCCTGCCGAAGGGTTTGCCTCATAGTCCATTGCCGCAAGGAACTGGGCAAGTCGCTTTCGCCAATCTTCCATTGTTGTAATGATATGGCGTTGGGCACGAGTCTCAGCAAAGTCAAGGAATGAAGTAGTTATGCCATTGAGTTGATTAAGTTCGGTATCCGACAAATAGTTCTTGGCTACAATTGTGTCCGACTTTTGTACTCGTCCGTTAGGTGCTTTTTTCCATGTGGTAAGCCCCATGTGTGGTTGTTCGGCATCAGCTCTGTTAAAGACAATCTCTGCTGCGGTATGATGTGTGACAGCCAAGTGCATCATATTCTGCACCATCTTGAAGAACAATTTGGTACTTTCTGATTTTGCATCATAATCAGCACTACACTCTGCATATACATCCGTTATCTTCTGATAGTAGCGACGTTCAGACGTCCGTATCTCACGGATGCGTTCCAGCAAGTCATCAAAGTAGTCCCTGCCGAAATGCTTGCCTTGTTTCAAGCGTTCGTCATCAAGTACATACCCCTTGATGATAAACTCCTTCAACACAGAAGTTGCCCATATACGAAATTGAGTTGCTTGATAGCTGTTCACACGGTAACCTACGGCAATAATGGCATCAAGGTTGTAGAACAAAGGAGTACGTTCAACATCACGCTCACCCTCAAGTTGAACTTGTTGAATTTTTCTACAAGTTGCCTCTTTTGTAAGTTCTCCACTTTCATAAATTTGAGAAAGGTGATAAGCAATCGTTGCTCGGTCTACGCCAAACAAATCTGCCATGCGTTTTTGCGACATCCAAAATGTCTCGTTGTTGAATATCACTTCAATGCGGGTTTCACCTTGTGCTGTTTTATACAGCAATATGTTGGATTCCAGTGAGTTTTGGATAAGTTCTGTGGTAGAAACGGACTGCGAAAAATATTCTCTTGCTTGTTGCACCAGAGGTTTCTTTCCGTCTGCATTTTCAGCTATAATCATGCACGACATACGAGACAAACGGAATATGTTCACCTTTCTATATGCACCACTACCGAGCTTGACCATATCAACCGTTTGGTTGAAATGGTCATCAATCTTCATGCCTTTTTGATTGGCTACGGCAATTGCCTTATTTATGACATTTTGGAATTTCCAGTTAGTAGAATATCCCATAGCATTACAAAGGTCGCGCGAACTCCAATATTCCTTGTTGTTTTTGTCAGTCCTGCGGATAGCATCAAACGTAGGACGCATTTCTGGTATATTATCTTTCTCAGCCATATAAAACGTTCTTCTAAAATTGTCCCAACCTGGTACAAAAAAATCATTCCACCAATCCCAATTCCTTCAAATACCTTTCAATCTCCTTGTCAAGGTCGGCTCGTTTGGCTTCCAACTCCTTGATTTCCTTCATCACGGCATGGATGTCGATAGGTTCTTCTTCCTCAAAAGTATCAACGTAACGAGGAATGTTGAGATTGTAGTCGTTCTCAGCCACTTCTTGCAGTGTGGCAAGATGACTGTATTTTTCTATCTCCTTGCGCTCACGATAGGTGTCAACAATCTTCTTGATATGCTGCGGACGGAGTTTGTTCTGGGTCTTGACCTTTTCAAACTCCTTGCTGGCATCAATAAACAGAATGTTGTCATCCTCCTTACGACACTTCTTGAACACCAAGATACAGGTTGGGATACTTGTACCATAGAAGATGTTGGCAGGAAGTCCGATAATAGCATCCACATAATTTTTCTTCTCGATGAGGAAACGGCGGATTACCCCCTCGGCATTACCACGGAACAAGACGCCATGAGGAGCGACACAAGCCATTGTTCCACCCTCATTGAGGTGGTAAATCATGTGGAGAATAAAGGCATAATCGGCAGTCTTTCGAGGTGCCAAGCGTCCTGCCTTGCTGAAACGATCATCGTTGTTGAACTTATCGGCAGCACTCCATTCGGCTGAGAACGGAGGGTTTGCAACGACCGCATCAAACT
>OFMQ01001181.1_pt1 | contig 14352 bp, 9 predicted proteins | sample 1541851 | NCBI WGS metagenome assembly OFMQ01 (sample SAMN04209227, study PRJEB22552) | human gut metagenome | biome: gut; material: feces | host: Homo sapiens | place: USA: Oklahoma | reverse complement strand
GTGATTAAGAAAAAAGACGGTAAGGATGTCGAGGTGCAAGATGGATGGATTGGGCGCGTGATTCCGTTTGAGTTGGTACAGCAAACTTTATTGAAAAAAGAACTGGATGAACTCAAGCAAAAGGAAGCAGAACTGGAGGCCGTTGTTGCTCAATACCCCGAAATCATAGACGAGATGAGTGAGGAGGAGAAAGAGGGTGACTATCTGAACGACGATAATACCGCTTTTGTTCCTGCCAAGGTAAAAGCTTACTGTAAAGATGCTAATATCTTCGGGTATGATAATGTGCTTACTACAAAGATAAGGCGTGTGCATACGCTTATCGAGAAAGAGAAGAAGCTGAAAAAAGAGGTTAAAGAAAAGGCCTGGGCGTTGCATATGCTGACCAAGGAGACTATCGAAGGACTTTCTGATGAAAAAGTACTTATGTTGCTTGATCTTAAATGGATTCAACCGTTGTGCAGCTTATTGGCGGAACTTCCGGCGGGAGTTATCCACGACTTGGTTGGGCGCACGAGGGCTCTTGCTGAGAAATATGCTGTTACCTATGTCGAATTGGATTCCCAAATTCGGGAGTCGGAAAAGTCTCTCTCTGCACTTATCGACGATTTGGAGGGTAGCGAATTCGATATGCTCGGTCTTCGTGAATTTCAAAAATTATTAGGAGCGAATGACGATGAAAAATAAGAAGAACGTTCCTGCTATCCGGTTTAAGGGGTTTGCCGAAGAATGGGAAGTAATAACTATAGAAAGCATTGCAGACAAATTTTATGGAGGTGGAACGCCAAGAACAACGGTCGAAAGATATTGGAATGGTAATATTCCATGGATTCAGACATCTGACTTAAAAGAAGATGTAGTATTTGGAGTAGTTCCTCAAAAGTACATCTCAAATAGTGGAGTAAAGGAATCGGCAACTAAATTAGTTCCAGAAAATTCTATTTCAGTTATTACTCGTGTTGGTGTAGGCAAGTTGGCATTGATACCTTTCAAATATGCAACGAGTCAAGATTTTCTATCTATCAGTAAATTGAAGATAGATGAATATTTTGCAGCATATATTATACATCGAAAAATGCAGACCCTATTGAACGAGGTTCAAGGAACCTCAATCAAAGGAGTAACCAAAGAAGAATTACTCGCAAATAAAATCGAAATTCCCACAAAAAAAGATGAGCAGAAATCAATAGGTAGTTATTTTAAGAATATCGATAGGCTAATAAATGCAATTCAGAGTAAACTTGACAAGTTAAAATGCATCAAGAAAGCCTACCTTGAGAAGATGTTTCCACGCGACGGTTCAGTCACTCCCCGACTCCGATTTAAAGGGTTTGCGGATGAATGGAAAGATGCGATACTTGAACAAATAGGAAATCGATATGATAATTTAAGAGTTCCTATTACAGAAAGAGACAGAATTGCAGGAAAAATTCCGTACTATGGGGCCAATGGCATTCAGGATTACGTTGAGGGATTTACGCACGATGGAGAATACATATTAATTGCAGAGGATGGAGCAAATGATTTAGATAATTATCCGATACAATATGTTAATGGGAAAATTTGGGTGAACAATCACGCTCATGTATTTCAGGGTTTTCGCGATGTAGCAGATAACTTATTTCTGCGATACTCAATTTCCCAAACTAACATAAAATCTCTTTTAGTGGGAGGTGGCAGAACTAAGCTCAATGCCCAAGCCATGATGGGAATTGAAACACATCTGCCAAAAAATATTAAAGAGCAGCAGAAAATAGGCTCGTTCTTAAGAAATATAGACGACCTTATCGCCAAGACAGAACAGCAAATCAATAAACTCAAGAACATCAAAAAAGCGTGCCTTGATAAGATGTTTGTAAACAGGGAGGATTAGATATGACACTATTTGATGACGAACTAAAATTCGAGGCGGCTCTCATTGAGCTGTTACATACGCGATACGGTTGGGAAAAAGAGGTGCTCGTAAATCCGACCGAAGAACAGCTAATAGCTAACTGGGCGAAGATACTTTTTGAAAATAACAGAAGTGTCGACCGTCTGGGGGAATACCCATTGACAGATGGCGAAATGCAGCAAATTATCGAACAAATAAACACGTTGCGCACACCCCTACGTCTGAATGGCTTTATCAATGGCAAAACCGTATCCATAAAACGAGACAATCCCAACGATACGCGACATCTAGGCAAGGAGGTGAGCCTGAAGATATACGACCGCCATGAGATTGCCGCAGGGCAAAGCCGCTACCAAATAGCAAAGCAACCCAAGTTCCCTACTTCATCGCCACTAAAGAGCGATCGCCGTGGAGACCTGATGCTGCTTATCAACGGTATGCCGCTTTTTCATATTGAACTCAAAAAGAGCGGTATTCCCATCAGTCAAGCCTGTAACCAAATCGAGAAATATGCTAATGCGGGTATCTTCTCGCAAGGTTTATTCTCGTTAGTGCAGATATTTGTGGCGATGAACCCTGAAGAGACGCTATACTTTGCCAATCCAGGTGCGGACGGCAAATTCAATCCCGATTATTTTTTCCATTGGTGTGACTTTAACAACGAACCCATAAACGAATGGAACAGAATAGCAGACTGCCTACTCTCTATCCCTATGGCTCACCAGTTGATAGGTTTCTATACGGTTGCTGACGACACCGATGGAGTACTCAAAGTGATGCGTAGCTATCAATACTATGCGGCGAGCGCCATATCGGATAAAGTAGCAAGTACACGATGGGCCGATAAAAACATCTACGGCGGTTATGTGTGGCATACCACCGGATCGGGTAAAACAATGACCAGTTTTAAGTCTGCCCAACTGATTGCCAATTCAAAGGATGCGGACAAAGTAATCTTTCTGATGGATCGCATTGAGCTTGGAACACAATCGCTTGCCGACTACAGAGGTTTTGCAGATGATGAGGACTCAGTGCAAGAGACCGAAAATACCGAGGTGCTGATGACTAAACTCAAAAGCAATGCAGCAAGCGATACGCTTATTGTTACCTCTATCCAAAAGATGAATAACATCGAAGAAGACGGTTCACGCAACGACCACGACATAGCTCTAATCAACAAAAAACGAATTGTCTTTATTATTGACGAAGCACACCGCTCTACGTTTGGCAAGATGCTCATAAAAATAAAAAAAACATTCCCCGCAGCTATATTTTTTGGTTTTACAGGAACGCCTATTCAGAAAGAGAACGAAAAAAAGAAAAATACAACTGCCACCATTTTCGGCGACGAGTTACATAAATACAGCGTCGCCGATGGTATCAGGGATAAAAACGTGTTGGGATTTGATCCATACAAGGTTCTTGCATACAAGGATAAAGACCTGCGTCGAGCAGTAGCATTGGAGAAAGCTAAAGCCGCCACTGAAGAGGAGGCGATTGCTGACCCTAAAAAAAGAAGGATTTTTTACAAATATATGAACGATGTGCCGATGGCCGGCTCAAAGAATAGCAGAGGCAACTATTTGAAAGGCATAGAAGATTACATACCGATCTCGCAATACGAAACGGAAGAATACAGAAATGAGGTAGTTAACGACATCTTTGAGAATTGGACCACAATCAGCCATGGAGGAAAGTTTCATGCCATATTTGCCACAAGCAGCATCCCCGAAGCCATCGAATACTACAAATTGATAAAGAACTTGAAACCTAATTTCAAGGTAGCGGCTCTATTTGACCAAAGCATTGATAATAATGGAAGCGGCACGATCAAAGAAGATGCAATAGTCGAGATACTTACGGATTACAATAAAAGATACGGAAAAACATTTACCATACCTACTTTCAGAAAGTATAAAAAAGATGTAGCCCTTCGTCTTGCACACAAGGATCCATATAAACACATTGAGAACACTCCCGAAAAGCAGTTAGATCTACTTATTGTTGTCGATCAGATGTTGACGGGTTTTGATTCTAAATGGATTAACACCCTATATCTGGACAAATTAATGCAGAATGAAGGTATAATACAAGCTTTTTCGAGAACGAACCGTTTATTTGGCCCCGAAAAACCGTTTGGCACGATACGTTACTACCGCAAGCCTCACACGATGGCACGAAACATAGAAAGTGCTTTCAAGTTATATTCAGGAGATAAACCGCTCGCTCTTTTTGCCGATAAACTCGAAAAGAATATCCGAACGATGAACGCCATCTACCAAGATATTGTGGAACTTTTTGAGACAGCTGGAGTCGAGAATTTCGAGAAACTTCCAGAAACAGATGCCGAAAAAGCCCAATTTGCAAAACTGTTCAAACAGTTCAATGACTTCCTCGAGGCTGCAAAAATACAAGGCTTTGATTGGAGTAAGAGAACATACTCATTCACAGGAGAAGACGGCAAAAAGAAAACAGTACTTCCTGCATTGGATGAAAACACATATCTGATTTTGGCTCTTCGTTACAAGGAGTTGTTTAGCGGTTCCGGTGGTGGCATACGAGTTGGCGATGTGCCCTACGACATTGATACCCACCTGACGGAGATCAATACGGGAGCGATAGATGTAAACTATATGAACTCTCGCTTTGATAAATGGCTCAAATCCCTTCACTCAGACGAAGCAACGGAAGATGTGAAGAAAAAGCTCCTCGCCGACCTACACAAAACTTTTGCGACGCTAACGCAAGAAGAGCAGAAATATGCCAATATATTCCTGCATGATGTGGAGCGTGGTGATATAACAGTACTAGATAGCAAGAAAACACTGCGAGATTACATTACAGAGTATCAGGAGAATGCAAAAAATGACCGGATTCGGAAATTTGCAACAGCAATCGGTGTCGATGAAGCGATGCTCAGGACATTCCTGAATCTCCACGTAACCGAAGATAATATTAACGAATTTGGTCGATTTGATGAGCTTAAAACATCTGTTGATCGAAATATAGCAAAGGCTTACTTCGAAAGAATTGAAAATACAACGATTCCACCACATAAAATTCAAATGAAGATAGATAATATTCTTCGGCGATTTATTTTTATGGGCGGTTTTGATATTGAATAAGGTATATTTACCATTGTTATACTGATACATGCCAAGCATAATCGGGTATTATTGGGCACGTAAATACTAGAATCTTAAAAAATCAGATAATGAAAATCGATAACAACAAGGGAATTGTCTACGTTCTGACCAATTCAGCAATGCCAGGCTTGGTAAAAATCGGCATGACAACACGTGATAGCATTGATGCCAGAATGAAGGAGCTATACAGTACCGGTGTACCTGTTCCTTTTGATTGTTCATATGCATGCGAGGTGAAGGTTTCTGATTGCGCCAAAATTGAAAAAGCCCTGCATACTGCTTTTGGACCGAATAGGATTAATGCAAATCGAGAGTTTTTCAGTATTAAACCCGAGCAAGCGACAGCAATTCTTGAACTCTTCGACCGTAAAGACATTACGAGCGAGGTTAGTGCTGAAATCGAAAATGATTTAACTATCGACGACAAGGTTGCAAGTGAAAAGATTAAATACACTCGTCGTCCTCCGATGAATTACAGAGAGATGGGAATAGAATTAAATTCATTTCTGACATTTGTTAAAGATCCCACTATTCAAGTGATTGTAGTCGGGGATCGGAAAGTCTCGTTAAATGGAGAAGAGTTGTCACTAACGGCTATAACAAAAAGGCTGCTCGGAATAACCCGCCCCATTCAACCTACACCGTATTGGGAGTATGAAGGGAAAAATCTTCGCGATATCTATGATGAAACATATACGATAGAAGATTAAAAAACGGTCTACTATTCGCTTTTATTTCCGAAATGCACCATAAATGCATCATTAAAGAAATAAAAGATGATATGACTTTTGATTTATCGCTCACTAATACGATCAATTATCGCTCAAAACTTCATGTTTTGAGCGATATATTTAATCTTCTGGGGTAATCTCGCTATCCTCATGAGACTTTGACATAAATCCTCAAACAATATCTACCCAATAAAACTACCCGAATTCAAAATAATTATTACCTTTAATTTTTGAGCAAAGCGAGAGTGATAAAAAACACTTCTACGCAGCACCTTTATCTCTCTCGCTATATTTCAATCTAATAATCACTATGATGCTGAGACAAAATCTATCATCGTTTCTGCATCGGTAAGTAAATCTTCTGCATTGGATAAATAGGACGTACGGCCCCAAGACCGACTCTCTCAATTGTGATCTACTCTTCCTCTTTAGCAGCTGCGTGTGACTTCCCGCGCAAGGCGAATCGCACCATAAAGTAATTGACAGGGAAAGCGACCACAAAGACACACAGCGGGGCATAGAGTTTCGGCACCCCGACCCAAAGCCATATCTCGAGCAGCACCAACTCGTTGAAAAGATTGATCAAATGAGCCGTCAGGAACTTGACGGCCCGGGCCCGGGTCGGTTTGACTCCGAATGTAAAATAACTTGACAGGACAAAATTGCAGGCGATGCTGACGCAAAAGGCCAGCACATACGCAATCGCCGGATAAAGATTGTCAAAATTGTGGATCAGGATCACATAGGTCCCGTAATTGACGGCCGTTGCCACTCCCCCCACTGCGGCAAAACGCACGAATGAATGCCCATATAGCTTTCGGACAAGGGCGCACAGTCTATTCATCATCAATTCCCAGATATTCGCGGGTGGTAACAAAACGACACCCCCGGTTTTTGAGCCAGATTAACAATTGTTCAAGTTTACCCTGGAGACGCCTTCCCGAACATTGTGTAAGATACCGGGGGATGCCGAAGGCAGGGTCCCCCAACCGGTCGGAAAATTCCCACGGATGAAAATAGAGGTTCAAATGACCGTCATGCCGTAAAGCGCTCCGGCAAAGCATCTTGTAAACCGGTAACGGCATTACATGCAGTGAGAGCCAAAAGAGCGGTATCCGGAACGGATAAGAAACCGATGTGGGATAAATCATCAGTCCCGCCTCTTTCGTGACGGTGCGGGAAACGCGAAGATTGTTATATCGCCCCGGAATCCAGGTGGGGTTGATCGACGAATTATACCGATACCCGACCGCAGCAAGCACCGCGGACGAAGCTGCGGCAAGGCGTGGGGCGCGATACCCCACGATCCGGGTTCCGGTCAATGCTTCCAGATAACGCTTACTCCCGCCGGGATCGGATTGTGCAGACTGGGCGTGATAATAGTCGTGCGAAGCTATTTCATGACCCGCTGCGACCATGCGCCGGATCGTTTCGGGGCAATGCGCGGCGAAATTCGCCGTAGTATAGAAAGTTACCCGCAGATCGAGTCTGTCAAGCATCTGCAACAAGGCTTCCAACCCTGCGGAAGAAACCGCCAGTTGGGTTTGCAGATCGATACTACGGCCCCTTTCAAGCGGAAAATCGAACTCTTCAACATCGAAACCGAGTGTTACTGTCATACGCTAAAAGCTATACGAAAAAAGTTTTTCAGCTCCCGAACCAATACCTCCCCAGACATCTTCGACATGACAACACCCTCTCGCAACGTCGTTTCGACCTCCTCGATCCGCAACCCTTTGCTGCGTTCGGCGAGCATGATAAATTCTGTATCGAACAAGAAATCAGGGATGCGCGTGCGCAGCATCACATTCCGGGCTGCCGGGGAAAGCCCTTTCAGGCCTCCCTGGGTATCGGTATAACGGGTATTCAGAAAAAACCGGTTCAGCATCCTGGAGCCATGAGACATCAACTTGCGCATGGGCGGCAATTTGGAATGATAGCTCGCATTACGTACGGCAATCACCACATCGCAACCGTCAAAGACCCGATCGATCACTTGCCGCATCGATTCCTTGGCGTAAGGCATATCGATATCGGTATAAATCGCGAAAGGCGCCTGGGAGCGGGCTAACCCAGCCCGGATGGCCGCCCCTTTACCGCCGTGAGGAATGTCTACGATTTCCGCATCGGGAATCGTCCGCAACAGTTGGTCATGCTCTTCTTTGCCGAAATTGCGGGACGACCCGTCATTGGCGACGATCAAATGCAGCCGTTTGTCAGGATAAAAACCACGCAATTCCGCCAACGAACAGGCCAGATGAGAAATAAAATCAGCGTTCGGATTGTAACAAGGACAAACGATATCGAGCGTATCGCCGGATCGAGCCGGACGCGACGAATCAACAGTTTCGGCCCCGGCTGCAAAGCTATCCGGAAACTCAGCGACAGGACAAAAAAACGTGAGCCACACCATGCGCAACCAGGTAAAACAGAAGAACCACACATGGAGCCACAGTGTCTGGGTGATGCACCTCATCACGGGGACGGGACAAATCAGGTCGATCGGTACAAGACCCAACAATACGAAGTTACCCCAAAACAGCGCTTTATCCGTACGGGTACGAACCGGACGGCTCCAATACCACAGCATGAAGCCCGCCAATGCAATGATGTAAGTGTGTTTTTCGGACGAATCACTGAACAGTACCACCCATCCCATCAGGATGCCGAGAGCCTGGGCCCGGAAAGCCGCAGTGTCCCATTTACGCCGTGAAACCAGAAACAGCAGCGCCAGTACAGCAAGCGAACCGATCTGCAAAACTCGGAAATTGGGGAGCAGCCATTCGGCCAACGGTTGCGCATAGAACAACGACTCATAGGTCTGATCGGATTGATGGACTGCCAGGGCATTCAACCACTCTCCGTAATAAGGTATCAAGCCGGACAGCGGCAACTTCAACGCCGGGAGTAAAAACAACACGCCGCCGGTCAAAACGACATAACCCGCATTCCGCCAGAACCGCGGGTAGCAGACCAACAGAGCCAATGAAAAAATACCATAAATCTTTGTCAATCCTGAAACCATGATCAGCAACACGGCCCAGAACCCTTTATTCCGTTCGAGCAGGGAATAAGAGAAAAGGAAAATGTAGGCTACCGGAATGTTATACTGGAACGACAGCAGGCTCTGGGCAAGAATCGGCAACGTATAGAGAAAAATACGGCACTTTTGGTCGTGGGTAAACCGTGCGGGCAGAGTGAATACCGCCGCGAAAAACATCGTATAATTAAACAGGTTCCAGACAAACGGCCCGAGCCATGCGGGCAATACGGCGAATGGCGTGAAAAGCACCGAAAAGACCGGGGTATAGAGGAAGAAGCGCATATGGCTGGAAACGAACTCCGGCGTGTAAGGACTCACCCCACGCCAAAAATCGATCGTCGAATCGGCAAAGGCAAGAAAATTGAGGTGACGACCGCGGGAAACCTCCATAAAAGTAACCACGAAAGCGAGCAGAAAGCCCAGAATATACAGGTTGCGCTTATTGTAAAAGAACGACAGGTCGAATTTCGCCATAGCTCAATAAAAAAATAAACTGTTAAAGCGCAAATGTAATGAAAATCGACCAAAAGCTGAATTACACCGGCCTAAATCAAGTTCTCTCCGACCAATATTCCCAAAACTCCATACAAATAGCGTATCTTTTTATGTGAACAGACGGTGCACGCGCATTCTCCGAATTATACCTATCTTTGCATCCCGTCACCCAATGCCTATGGAACAATATATCGAACGGATCGCAGTCCACAGCGTCGGCAACAAGGCCAACGGCGATGCGATATTGCTATCCTCGTCGGAACTGATGCCGGACGAAAGTATCCGCAACCTGCTGGCAACCTACTTTCTCTCGCCGTTTAAATCCGAAGAGTACTACAACCTCTACCACGAATCGTCACTAGAATTGAACGAAGCATACAATTTCGTCTCCCGCATTTTCGACGATCCGCAGGCCCTGCATGAACAATCCGTCCAGCTCGCCAAGCACCTCTACGAACAGAGCAACCACCCCAAAATCAAAGGGGGAGAATTCTACGTGGTCTATTTCACCGATTGCCCGTTGCACGGCGAAACGGTCGACGCCGTCGGATTGTTCAAATCCGAAAACAAAGATACTTTCCTGAAGATTTCCGCATCGGCGGCCGGATTCGAAATCGAAAGCCAGCAGGGCATTAACATCAACCGACTGGACAAGGGATGCCTGATTTACGACACCGACCGGGAGAACGGTTACGTCGTGGCCGTCGTGGACAATACGAATAAAGGGACAGAGGCCCGTTACTGGCTCGACGATTTCCTGCACGTCCGCCAACGGCAGGACAATTACCACCACACGGAAAACGCGATCTCAATGTGCAAAAGTTTCGTCACACAGCAACTGCCGCAACAATTCGATGTAACGAAAGCCGATCAGGCGGACCTGCTGAACCGCTCTGCCAAGTTTTTCAAAGAGAAAGAGACTTTCGACATGCAGGAATTCGCCAACGAAGTGATGGCACAGCCTGAAGTGATCGACAGTTTCAACTCCTTTTGTTCGGACTACCAGCAGGAACGCGATATCCGCATCGAGGATAATTTCGAAATTTCAAATACGGCCGTAAAAAAACAATCCCGTTTCATGAAGAGCGTCATCAAACTGGACCGCAACTTCCACATTTACGTGCACGGCAACAACCAGTACATCCGCAAAGGTTACGACGAAGAGACCGGCATGAACTATTATCAGCTGCTCTTCAACGAAGAGCAATAACTATCCGGGGAAGAAAACCGAATACAAAACCGATCGTTACCGGTCACGCCAAACCGGATGCTCCCGCATCCGGTTTTGTTTTATATTCCCGGTCGGGCTTGCGGTCCGAAGCTAACAGCAGGCGCCCCAACCATACAATCATTCCGGGTTTAATCAGCCCAACCAATTCCGATATCAGCAAATTCATACTTGAATTTCATAAAAAAGGTACCATATGGCGCTCCCCGGCATCACTCTTGCGGGATATTTTTTTATCTTGACGAAAGATATTCAAACCAGTACATCAAGTTTCGCATATGGAAAAATCAGACATCGGAATCATCGGACTGGCAGTCATGGGCGAAAACCTGGCCCGCAACATGGAACGCCACGGCTTCAGGGTCTCGGTATACAACCGCACGGCACCCGGCGAAGAGCATGTGGTAGAGCGGTTCATCGAACATTACGGCACCTGGCGCCGCTTTACTCCTACCCGCTCGATCGCCGAACTGGCCGAATCGGTCGCACGGCCGCGTAAAATCATGATGATGGTCAAAGCCGGATCGGCCGTCGACGAACTGATCGGACAACTGCTCCCCCACCTCAACCGGGGCGATGTCATCATCGACGGAGGAAATTCATCGTTCATCGACACGGACCGTCGCGTAAAAGAGCTGGCTGATAAAGGGATATATTTTGTCGGCACCGGCATTTCCGGCGGCGAAGAGGGAGCACTCAACGGCCCGTCGATCATGCCCGGCGGTGCACCGCAAGCATGGCCGCTGGTCAAAGATATCCTACAATCCATTGCGGCCAAACTGCCCGACGGCACACCGTGCTGCGCATGGATCGGACCGGGCGGAGCGGGACATTTCGTCAAAACCGTACACAACGGCATCGAGTATGGCGACATGCAGCTTATCTCGGAAGCCTATTCATTGCTCAAACGGCAGGAAAGGCTCAGCAGCGAGGCCATACACCGGACGTTCAACGACTGGAACCGTGGCGAACTGAACAGTTTCCTGATCGAAATTACGGCCCGGATCGTCAATTTCAAGGAGAAAGACGGCGGCTACCTGCTCGACCGCATCCTCGACGTAGCCGGGCAGAAAGGAACCGGAAAATGGAGCGCCATCGCCGCAATGGACGAAAACGACCCGCTGACGCTGATTACCGAAGCCGTTTACGCCCGAATGCTCTCGGCGCTCAAATCACAGCGCGAACAGGCTTCATCCCTGTTTCCGCCGTCTCCCGTAGGTATCCACAAAACGGGCAACGAAGCGATTCGCGACGCACTTTATGCAGCCAAGCTGGTCTCGTACGCACAGGGGTTTTCGCTGCTGCGCCAAGCATCGCTGCGATACGGCTGGCAACTCGATTACGGCACTATCGCCCAAATCTGGCGGGAAGGATGCATCATCCGCTCGGCATTCCTCAGTAAAATCACCGAAGCTTACCGACAGAATCCCGAATTGGAAAATTTGTTGTTCGATGATTTTTTCAGGAATAAGATCACAGAATCGGCAACCGCATGGCGCAGCGTAGTGGCAAACGGCATGCTCAGCGGCATCCCGCTGCCCTGCATGAGCGCTGCACTGAGCTATTTCGACGGACTACGGACCGGCGATTCGGCAGCAAACCTGATCCAGGCGCAACGCGACTATTTCGGGGCGCACACGTTCGAACGTACGGACGCCCCCCGGGGACAGTTCTTCCACAACGATTGGACAGGCAAAGGCGGCGACACCACCTCGGGCAGCTATAACGTTTAAAAACGGCATGATGAAAAAAGCAGATAATCAACTACTGGTCATATTCGGGGCTTCGGGGGACCTGACCAAACGCAAGTTGCTCCCCTCGCTTTTCGAACTCTATGTCCGCAACCTGCTCCCGGAGAAGTTCCGGGTATTGGGAGCCTCGCGGACGGCTTTCACGGACGAAGAGTTCCGCGAAGAACAGCGCAAAGCGATCCTCGACAGCCCGGAAGCAAAGCCTTACGATCCGGAACAGGTCGGACGCTTCCTGCAGCTGGTCCATTACCTGAGTTTCGACTCCACGAACGAAGCGGAGTACGGCAAGCTCAAGGAGCGGATCGAACAACTACAACAGCAAAACGGGCTCGACGACCGGATCATCTACTACCTGGCCACTCCGCCGGTGATGTATGAGAGCGTTCCCGTCAGCCTGCAAAAACAGGGCTTGAACAAACCCCGTACCCGCGAGGGATGGCGCAGGATCATCGTCGAAAAACCGTTCGGGACCAATCTCGAATCGGCCGAACGGCTCGGCGAGAAACTGCGCAAAATATTCCCGGAAGAGAACATCTACCGGATCGACCATTATTTGGGCAAGGAGACTGTACAGAATATCCTGGTTCTGCGTTTCGCCAACGGCATCTTCGAGCCGCTCTGGAACCGCAATTACATCGATTCGGTAGAGATTAGCGCGACCGAAACGATCGGGGTGGAAAACCGGGGCAAATACTACGAGGGCGCCGGAGCGCTACGCGATATGATCCAAAACCACCTGATGCAACTGATGGCCTTCGTGGCGATGGAAAATCCCGCAGTGTTCGACCCGGAGCCGATCCGCGACGAAATCGTCAAAGTGTTCCGCGCCATCCACCGTTACTCGCCCACGGAAATCTGGAACGACGTGATTCGGGCGCAATACACCGGCCGCACGGTCGGCGGCGCGGCACTACCGGGTTACCGGGAAGAGAAAGGTGTTGCCGCCGACTCGACGACCGAGACCTATGTGGCGATGAAACTCTTTATCGACAATTGGCGTTGGGGCGGCGTACCTTTCTATTTTTACACAGGAAAACGGATGGCCGAAAAGAAGTCGGAGATCGTGATCAACTTCAAATCGACCCCGACACAAATGTTTGCAGGACAATGCTCCGGCAGTTCCTGCAACAAACTGACGATCCGGATTCAGCCGGACGAAGGCATTACGCTTAAATTCGGGCTGAAGATGCCCGGCGCAGGTTTTACGGTTAGGCAGGTCGGCATGGATTTCCGCTACTCGTCGCTATCGTCGAACTACCTGCCGGACGCCTATGAGCGGCTGCTAATGGATGCGATGCTCGGAGATTCGACGCTCTATGCCCGGCAGGATGCCCTCGAGGCGAGTTGGGGATTTATCGATCCTATCCTGCAGGCCTGGGCGAAAAAACCGGACAAGAATCTTTACACCTATCCTGTCCTGACCGAAGGGCCCGAAGAGCGTTACGATTTGCTGTACCACGGAGCTGGAGCCCCCGGGCCGGAAATACCTACGGGCCCTTGCAAGTGCGGAAAATAACCAACTGACGACGACCATGACCAATATCTTTTCATCCCGCGACTCCCGCGAAGCGCTGGAATTGCTCTCCGAGCAACTCGCCATGCAAGTTCGCCGCAAAAAAGAAGAACCATTCTTCCTGGCCCTCTCCGGCGGAGAGACCGCCCAGCAGATGTTCCGGTTGTGGACGGAGCGATTTTCCGGACGGATCGACTGGGACACCATCCGGTTTTACTGGGTGGACGAACGATGCGTACCACCCCAGGACTCCGAAAGCAATTACGGGCACGCCCACGAACTGTTGTTCGGGCCGCTGAATATCCTGCCTGCGCACATTCACCGCATCCGGGGCGAAGAGGAGCCGGCTGCCGAAGCCGTTCGCTATGCGCAAGAGGTGCGGGAAGAGCTGCCTCACCGGCATGGAATTCCCCGTTTCGATGCCATTATCCTCGGAGCGGGGAGCGACGGACATACGGCATCGATCTTCCCGGATTCCATATCTCTGATGGCGGATCAAAATCTCTTCGCCGTTTCGGCACATCCCGGCAGCGGGCAAAAACGGATCACGA
>OFMQ01001178.1_pt1 | contig 14384 bp, 7 predicted proteins | sample 1541851 | NCBI WGS metagenome assembly OFMQ01 (sample SAMN04209227, study PRJEB22552) | human gut metagenome | biome: gut; material: feces | host: Homo sapiens | place: USA: Oklahoma | reverse complement strand
AAAATGGCTGCAAAGTATCAGCTAATCACAGAGCTGTATCGGCGTACAGGCGTGTCGGTTGCGAAAAGTCCGCAGGCGTGGCAGAGTTTTCTGTCCTCTGCCTGCCGCAACTATAAGTGCCGCTTTGACGAACAGCTCTTAATCTATGCTCAACGCCCCGATGCCGTAGCTGTGGCAGAGCTTGGCACTTGGAATAAACTCTTTAAGCGGTGGGTAAATAAAGACAGCAAAGGGATTGCCGTGTTCGACCCAAAAGGTCGTAGGAACACGCTGAAATACTACTTTGATATATCCGATACCCACGAGGGTTATTATGGAAGTCGTCCTGTTCCGATCTGGCAGATGGATGAGCGATATGAGCAGGCAGTAAAGGAAAGGCTTTCTGACCGTTTCGGAGAGATTGAAGAAACAGACTTGGCGGAAACACTTTTTAAGACTGCTGAGAACGCTGTGGAGGACAATCTTCCCGATTACCTGTCACAGCTCAAAAGCGTAACTCAAGACAGTTTTTTAGAGGGACTGGATGAATACAACATTGAAGTGCTGTATAAGAGGCTTGCGGTCAACAGCGTGGCATTTATGCTGATGAGCCGCTGCGGTCTGGATGTAAAGGAATATTTTGACCGAGAAGATTTTGCCGACATTGTGAATTTCAATACGCCCCATACGATAAATGCAATCGGGATTGCCACGAGCGATATATCGGAGATGGCACTTCGGGAAATTTCCGCAGCTATCCGAAATGTGCAAATGGAAGCAAGAGGAGAAAACCGCACCTTTGCACCAAAGTCCCAATCCCGTTATGATGTAGGCAGAAAACAGCCCGAAAGGAGTGAAAATAATGAGCGAAATCACATACACAAGGCAGGGGGATTATCTTATTCCCGACCTAACATTACCGACAGAGCCAGAGCTTCCGCTTGGCAGATACGCTATGATGCACAGGGAGTATCTGGAACAGCACAAGAGAGTGACCTATCTGAACCTGCTGACAGAGGGGATGCTAAATCAGCATCTTTACGAGGTGGAACAGACGGCACTCAAACGGTTGGAGCTTCTGACGAAGCAGCTCTCAATGGAGCAGGGCGTGACGGAGGAACTGAAGGAAAAAGCCCCGATGCAGTGGGTAGGATTGATGAACAACATCCGCAGCCAAGCGGAGGAAGTCATCTTGACGGAACTGATTTACAGCTAAGCATTGCCAACGAGGAAGAAGTAAGTGCCAATCTTCCAACGGTTGAACAGCAGATAGAAAGGATCACACAGGCAGAGGATGAAAAGTCCTCTGCTTTTGTCGTTTCACAGGAAGATATTGACTCTGTTTTACAAAGCGGAAACAATTTTGTGAATGGAAAGTACCGTATCTATCATCAGTTTCAAAAAAACCATGACAGCAAAACGAATATTGAATTTCTAAAAGAGGTATATGGTACAGGCGGCGGAACACACATTTTTCCAGACGGAACACAGGGCGGAAGATGGGCAGACAGTAAAGGCATCGCCATTGAAAAACAGGGTTCTTATACCGAGCCAGACCTGCGATTATCTTGGTCGAAGGTGGAAAAACGCCTGCGTGAGCTTATCAAGAATGACCGCTATTTAAACCCAAAAGAGAAAGACCATTATGCGGACTATCTGGAACAGGTATCTGCTCCGCAGTATGAAATCGACACCCAGAGAAAACTTGCAAGACAACGGTTTATCCAGTCTAAGCAGGCACTTTCCCCTGCTGACAAACGGGACAGCCTTGCCCTTCGTCTGTCTGATTTTATCCGTGATTTGGACGGTTATGAAAAAGAGCTTTTGTCGCAGGTAAATCGTACCGACCTTGCCAATATAAATGACAGGCAGATGGAGGAACAGCTTTCTGATCCTGCGACGGTGCAACAGCTTCTTGATTTTCTGGCTCTGGTACAAGGTAAAACGAGCGACACTTATAGCCGCAGTAATGCGTGGTATTTTTCCAAAGAACTGACGGAGCTGCATCCAATGCACTACCTTTGTCACGAGGGCGATGTGGTGTATCTGGGGGCAGACAAATATGAAGTGCAGTCCGTTACCGAGGATAGGGTGACTTTGCAGAATGTGCAGTTCCCGATTTTGATGCAGGCGTACAATCATACAAAGCTAAGCGAACTTCTGAACAAAAACCCTGCTAATGACCATCTCAAAGTCGTAGTAACCGACAGGCAGAAATCAGAAACACTCACCGAGAAAAAGCCTGACAGCTTAGAATTTTCTATCGGCTTTTCCGAGCATCCCTGCTTTTATGACAAGAAGCTGAATGACCGATTTACCAATCTTAGCTTTGCTCTTGGAAACAGGTTACTTGGTATTTTAGATGAAAAGCAGCACCGAGAACGGGAGGACGAGAGCAAAGCGGTCGGTTGGTATCACAAGACCGATTTTGATATTTCCGCAGTTATTGATGGCGAGGATATGCACTATGACGGGCGTTTTGACATTGGGGATGGAGAGGGCGATTTGATTGCCCATATCAAAAATCATTATGATTATTGCCTGTCGCCGAACTGTCCGTTTATCCCAGAGTGGAAAAAGCAGGGCGAGGATGCGTATCGGGAAAAGATGGAAAGTCTGCGGTGGGGGCGTGAGGTGTTCATTCCCTATTTGGAACAGCACGCAGAACTAACCCCAGAGGACGAACAGCTCCTTTCCGAAATCCTGTCTTTTGAGAATGAATGGTTTGTATCCTCCGAGCAGGCATTATTGGAACAGGCAAAGGAAACGATTGACGCATTCTGCCGCAGGGAATACGAACAGAAGGAGGGTGCGGATTATACCGATCTGTCCTCTGTTAAAATCGCATTTACGACGACCGAGGATGAAATGCACGAGATACAGGCAGTCGTCAACCTTACCGAGTACCGTATGGAAACCTATATAGATGATGTGCTTGTGGATTGTGTATCGTATGGCAGTCTGGCGTCTTTGGTGCAGGACGGACTTGGGTATCTTGATTTTGACAGTCTTGTATCGGTTACGGAGGAACAGCTTGAGCCTTTTTACAAAGAGGAAGCACCAACTCCCGCAGAAATACAAGACAACCAAGAGCTGATAGGAAAAGAAGTGGTGATTGATAACCGCCGCTATGAGATCGAGCGTATCAGCGAAATCAGCGGTGATGTGTCAATGCGGGATGTAACTTTCCAAAATCAAGCAGGTATTCCGATAAACCGTGTGGAGAAAATCGGTTATATTCGCAGCCTTTTGGAACAGGAAGTATTACCACCCGAAAAAGAAAATGTAGATGTTCCCGTTCCGTCTGATGACCGTCGAAACTTCCGCATTACGGACGATGCTTTAGGCGTGGGCGGTGCAAAGGAGAAATTCAGAAACAATATCGCAGCGATCCAGACACTTCACGAGCTTGAGATTGAAAACCGCCTTGCAACGCCAGAGGAGCAGGAAATTCTCTCAAAGTATGTCGGCTGGGGCGGTCTGTCACAGGCATTTGATGAAAATAATGCAGCGTGGGCAGATGAGTTTATAGAGCTTTATGAGAACCTCTCCCCAGAGGAATATCGTGCGGCAAAGGAATCGACACTTACAGCCTTTTATACTCCGCCCGTGGTAATCAAGGCGATGTATGAGGTGCTTGACCGTCTGGGCTATGAGAAAGGAAATATGTTAGAACCGTCCTGTGGCACAGGAAACTTCTTTGGTCTGCTCCCTGAAAAGATGGCAGGCTCAAAGCTCTATGGCGTGGAGCTTGATGATCTGACTGGCAGGATTGCAAAGCGGCTTTACCAGAAAGCCACCATCGCCGTACAGGGCTTTGAAGATACCAAGTTGCCAGACGACCATTTTGATGTGGTGCTTGGTAATGTACCTTTTGGAGATTTTCGGGTCAACGACAGCCGCTACGAACAGCAGAAATTCCTTATTCACGACTATTTCTTTGCAAAAGCCCTTGATAAAGTAAAGGCAGGCGGCGTTGTAATGTTCCTTACTTCAAAAGGCACAATGGATAAGGCAAGTCCCGAAGTACGAAAATATATTGCCCAGAGAGCCGAGCTTTTAGGGGCGATACGGCTTCCAGACAACACCTTCAAAGCCAATGCGGGAACGGAAGTTACAAGTGACATTCTGATCTTAAAAAAGCGTGACCGCATTGTGGACATTGAGCCAGAGTGGGTACACCTTGACACGGACGAGAATGGTATCACAATGAACCGCTATTTTGTAGAGCATCCAGAGATGGTGCTTGGAACAATGCAGATGGAAAGCACCCGTTTCGGTATGGATACTGCCTGTAAAGCAGACAAAGAACATTCCCTTTCCGAGCTTTTATCGGAAGCGGTGCAGCGTATCAATGGGGAAATCACAGCACAGGAAAATCAGATTGATGAAATCTCTGATGAACAGGCAGAGAGTATTCCTGCTGACCCTTTAGTACGGAATTTTTCTTATACTTTGGTGGACGGCAAGGTTTACTTCCGAGAAAATGATGTAATGACCCCTGCCAAAGTATCTATGACTGCCGAAAACCGTATCAAGGGTTTGGTGGAGATCAGGGACTCTGTCCGCAGGCTCATTGACTACCAGACCAACGATTACCCTGATGAAGTGATACGCAAGGAGCAGGAACAGCTTAACCGCTTGTACGATACCTTTACGGGAAAGTACGGGCTTATCAATAACCGAGGGAATTATCTTGCCTTTGCGTCCGATGAAAGCTATTTTCTGTTATGTTCCCTTGAAGTGCTTGACGATGATGGGAAATTTAAGCGGAAAGCGGATATGTTCACGAAACGGACAATCAAACCGCACCGTACTGCAACTTCTGTGGAAACCGCAAGCGAAGCCCTTGCCCTTTCTATTGGAGAAAAAGCCTGTGTTGATTTAGGTTATATGGAACAGCTTACAGGGAAAACACAGGAGGAACTGATTGCAGATTTGCAGGGTGTGATCTTTCGTGTACCCAATGCCGAGCCTGCCCGTTATGTGACTGCGGACGAGTACCTTTCTGGGAATGTAAGGGAAAAGCTGACGGTTGCAGAAATTGCGGCAAAGCAAGACCCGTCGCTGTCTGTCAATGTGGAAGCCTTAAAACAGGTTATTCCCAAAGACCTGCCTGCCAGTGAGATCGCTGTGCGTCTTGGTACGACTTGGATACCGCAGGAGGATATTCAGCAATTTGTGATGGAACTTTTAACCCCGTCACAACACGCAAGAGGCAGGATCAAAGTCCGTTATACACCATATAATGGCGATTGGTTTATCGAAAATAAAACTTCCGATTACGGGAATGTCAAGGCGGACAGCACTTACGGTACGAAAAGAGCTTCCGCCTATCGTATTATCGAGGACACGCTGAATCTGAAAGATACCCGTATTTTTGATTATGTGTATGATGAACACGGAAACAAAAAGGCGGTGTTCAATCATAAGGAAACTACAGCGGCACAGGCAAAGCAGGAAGTGATTAAACAGGCGTTTCAGGATTGGATATGGAAAGATCCAGAGCGAAGAAACCGCCTTGTCCGTTACTACAACGACACTTTCAACAGTATCCGCACCCGTGAGTATGATGGAAGTCATATCACTTTTGGAGGAATCAGTCCAGAAATTCAATTAAGACCTCATCAAGTGAATGCGATTGCCCATATCCTTTATGGAGGGAATACACTGCTTGCCCATAAGGTAGGTGCAGGCAAGACCTTTGAAATGGTCGCTGCCGCACAGGAGAGCAAGCGTCTGGGGCTGTGCAATAAGTCTATGTTTGTTGTGCCAAACCACTTAGTCGGACAATGGGCGTCTGAGTATTTAAGGTTGTATCCCTCTGCCAATATCCTTGTGACAACAAAACAGGACTTTGAAACAGCGAACCGAAAAAAGTTCTGTTCTCGTATTGCCACAGGCGACTATGATGCGGTCATCATCGGACATTCCCAGTTTGAAAAAATCCAGATGAGCGTGGAACGCCAAAGGGAGCAGCTTCAGAAACAGCTTGACGATATTGAGCGTGGGATTGAAGATGTGCAGAAATCAAATGGCGAGCAGTTCACAGTCAAACAGCTCATGAAAACAAGGAAAGCCATTGAGGCAAAGTTAAAAAAACTCAACGATACCAAACGAAAGGACAATGTGATTGACTTTGAGCAGTTAGGCGTTGACAGGCTTTTTATTGACGAGAGCCATTTTTACAAAAATCTCTACCTCTATACTAAGATGCGAAATGTGGGCGGCATTGCCCAGACCGAAGCCCAGAAGTCAAGTGACCTCTTTATGAAATGCCGCTATCTGGACGAAATCACAGGCAACCGTGGTACGATTTTCGCTACGGGAACGCCGATCAGCAACTCAATGGTGGAGATGTATTCTGTACAGAGATACTTGCAGTATGATACACTTGTAAGGAACGGTTTACAGCATTTTGACAGTTGGGCGTCCACTTTTGGTGAAACCATCACAGCATTAGAGCTTGCCCCTGAGGGTACGAACTACCGAGCAAAGACAAGATTTGCGAAATTCTATAACCTGCCAGAGCTGATGTTAATGTTTCGGGAAGTAGCTGATATTCAGACTGCCGATATGTTAAAACTCCCTGTGCCAAAGGTCAACTACCACAATATCAAGACTAAGCCAAGTGAGATACAGACAGAAATGGTAGCTTCTCTTGCTAAGCGGGCAGAAAAGATACGGGCAAGGCTTGTTGAGCCGAACATCGACAATATGTTGAAAGTGACCAATGACGGACGCAAACTTGCCCTTGACCAGAGGATGATTGACCCGATGCTGCCCGATGACCCAGAAAGCAAAGTCAACACCTGTATCGACAATGTGCATCGCATTTGGGAGGAACACGCTGATACAAAGGCGGCACAGCTTATATTTTGTGACCTTTCCACGCCGAAGAACGATGGCTCATTTAATGTTTATGATGATATACGGGAGAAGCTGATCCGCCGTGGTGTTCCTGCTGAGCAGATACGCTTTATCCATGAAGCGACTACTGATGTGCAGAAAAAAGAGTTATTTGCGAAAGTCAGAAGCGGAGAGGTGCGTATTTTGTTAGGCTCTACTCAGAAGATGGGGGCAGGTACGAATGTGCAGGACAGGCTTGTGGCACTCCATAATTTAGATTGCCCTTGGCGACCAAGTGATTTGGAACAGCGGCAGGGGCGTATTGAACGACAGGGAAATATGTTCCCAGAGGTGGAGGTTTACCGTTATGTAACGGAGCAGACTTTTGATGCCTACCTCTATCAGTTGGTGGAAAGCAAGCAGAAATTTATCAGTCAGATCATGACGAGCAAAAGCCCTGTCCGTTCCGCAGAAGATGTGGACGAGGTTGCCCTTTCCTTTGCGGAGGTCAAAATGCTTGCCACAGGGGACGAGCGTTTCAAAGAAAAGATGGACTTGGATATGCAGGTGTCGAAGCTCAAGGTGTTAAAACAGAGTTACCTTAATCAGCATTACGAGCTTGAGGACAGAGTTTTGCAGCACTTTCCGAAAGAAATTAAAGAGCTTGAGCAGCTTATTTCTGCCTATGGGTGTGATGTTCCCCTGCTTGAACAGCATAAACCAAAGGGCGAGGATCGGTTTTGCCCAATGACTTTGCAGGGTGTGACTTATACAGAGAAAGCCGATGCAGGCAAAATGCTTCTTGCTGTCTGTAAGGAATATCCGCTGACACAGCCGAAAGAAATCGGCAGCTATCGAGGGTTTCAGATGGAGGTTTACTATGATACGGTCAATACCCATTATTGCCTGAACTTGTGCGGCAAGACAAAACACAAGGTCAACTTGGGCGAGGACGCTCTGGGAAATCTGACCCGAATAGAAAATGAGCTTGCCAGAATCCCCGATAAGCTGGAAGCGGCAAAGACCCGACGGACGGAAATTTTATCGCAGATTGAAAATGCAAAGGAAGAACTGGCGAAGCCTTTTGATTTTGAGGACGAGCTGAAAGAGAAAACGGAAAGGCTCAATGCTTTAAATATTGAGCTGAATCTGGATCAGAAAGACCCTGCGGTACTTGATGCAGAGCCAGAGGAAACGAGCGAACCGCCCGAAAGAAAAGCGGCTGACCGTGAGCGATAATCTTCTTTTGCACATTTGAAAAGCCGTTATTGGGGCGGTATAATGGGAAAAGATTGAACAGTCGGAGGTGGAAAAATGTCTTTGGAATTTCAGTTTGAAACATTTGTAGATGTGTACCACAGCATCTTTTCCGAATATCTAAGCTCTGTTGTTGCCAAGCTGCCGAAAGAAAATGAGAAGTATCGTGCCATGAAAGAGGAACTCTCAAGCCTGTATGACAAATATCCGAAAATCTTGGACATCTTTGATATGGATAAGGCAGAGGGGCTTTCTGCTGAAGAATGTGCAGGGCTTGTGAAAGTCTTGCAGCTTCGGAACGAGCTTACCGATATGGAACTGCAATCAGTTTATTTCCGTGGTTGTTATGATGGTGTGGGGTATCTGAAAAAAGCAGGAATTTTGTAATGGGATGATTGAGGAAAGGCGGCGTTGGTGTGAAACTGACGCCGTTTCTTTACATAAAACAAAAGTATTCACCTAATGATAGTGTATCTATTGATAGAAATTAGTGTTGCCATATGCTACAATAAAAATGAAATTAGATTAATAAAAATGCACGACAATTTTTAATTTGATGCTGTAAATAGAGGAGAAATTATTTTGAATGTTGAAATAAGTGAGAAACAGTATGATGGTATTTATAAATGCTATAAAGGTAATGAAATAAAAACTAATATTGCCTTGTATAATTCTGCATTGATTTCATCGGCGGAACAAAGTGAAGATATTAAATTTATCGTATATTCTGATGACAATGGACTTCAAGATAATAAAGAATATTGTATACTTGGAATTGGATTTAAAGATACCTTTTGGGGACTTAATGGAATGAGTAATTTTGTATATCTGGTGGAGCTGATAGATGATGATTTCTATTATCAAAATAGCCGTAGTGGATGTATTAGAGGAAAGGTCATTGAGCAGAAAAAATTCAAAATGAACTTTGATTTTAGAGATGTTACAACAAAGAAAAATACTTTTCTTAATTTTATTCAAGAAATTGGGTATAGTACAAGTAAAATATATTTAGAACTATATGCCATTCGAGGGTTCAAGATTAAGCTTTTAGAGAATATATTTCGATACAAAAATAGGTATTATGAAGATTATAGTAGTGAACAATTTCAGGAACTTAAAAAGGAAGTTATAAAGGAAATATCAATCAAAAATCCAAATAGAGAGCAACTTCTCGAAGAAATAAAAAATATAGAAGAATTTAAAGACCTTGCCGATTATATAAAAATCAATAAAGAAAAGTTGATTAACAATAGTGATTTATTATATGACAGAAATGACAATGTAAAAAATAAATATCCTATAAATATGGCGGGCATGAATGTAAGTATGGATTTATATGATGGATTTAAATTCAACTCAGCTATGCCATTTTATTTTCAATATAGAAATTATAAACAAAGTACGGAAATCTTATTGGAAGTATTTATGTCGGAAATTGAGCTTATGGAAGAAAAAAGGTTTAAGAATTCCTTGAAAGTAGCTCATTGGATATATGGAAAAGATGCTCCTACAAGAGATAATAAACCAGAACTCTCAGAAACAAATACGATTAAATACGGATTATATTTTCCTCTATTTATGAATTTTAGACATAGTATAGAACTTGCATTTAAATTGATTTTTGTGAATGAAGATTTAAAAAAGCAAAAAATCAATACAAAAAAAGACTTGAGTGCATATGCTGAACCGCTTAAAACGCATGAATTGCCTAAGCTGTTATTTCTGATAAAAGACTATTTAGAAGACGATGTGTATGAATTTTTGTTAAATTTATCGTCCTTTATTTATTACAATGAAGGGAAAGATGACTCCTTTTCCCGTTATTTGGTTGATAAAGAGTTAGAATTTGATAAATTAAAACCTGTTAGACTATATTATGTAGATTTGAAAAACTATATAATTGAGTTCTATAAAGTTATGGAAGGTGTTTTTAGAAATATAAATTTTGGCTTTGATATAGATGGGATATTTACATAGATAATAAATAGTTAATTTATTTTACATAGCCGAGAGGGTTATCCAACGATAAGCCCCTCGGCTTTTTCTATTTCTGGAGGTGATTTTACTGAATGAGAAGTAACAGACCCTATGTGCAGATTGACCCTGATGTGTTGGAACGGGTAAGACAGATAGATTTGCTTTCCTATCTGAGAGCCTATGAACCGAGCAATCTCGTCAAGGTCAAAGGCACGACCAATGTGTACTGCACCGCAGAACACGACAGCCTGAAGATTTCCAACGGCAAATGGTACTGGTGGTCGAGGGGCTTCGGCGGCTATTCTGCCCTTGACTATCTGATGAAAGTCAAAGAGTACGGTTTTGTGGAAGCCGTGGAAATCCTCACAGGGCAGGTGTTGGCAGACTGGAAGCCCTCGATCCCTGCTCCCAAGAAAGACGAGCCAAAGGTGCTGCTTTTGCCGCCCAAGAATAAGGACTGCGATAGAGTGACTGAGTATCTTTTTGGGCGTGGCATCGACTATTCGCTCATACAGGAGTGTGTTGCGGACGGCACGATTTATGAAAGTGCCGACTACCACAACGCCGTTTTTGTCGGCAAAGATAAAGACGGAACGCCCAGATATGCCGCTTGTCGTGGTACTATGGGGAGTTTTCGGCTTGATGCTTCGGGAAGTGACAAGCGGTATTCCTTCCGACTTCTGGCAGATAAGCCTGCAAGTTCGGTGCATTTGTTTGAAGCCGCCATTGATTTACTGTCCTATGCCACTTATCTGAAATGTGAGGGAAAGGACTACAAAGGAGAAAATCTACTCTCTTTGTCGGGGGTATATCAGCCAAAAAAAGAGCTGAAAGACAGCACCATCCCCATTGCCCTATCCACATTTTTGAAAGCAAACCCGCAAATAAAAACGCTCTATCTGCATTTAGACAATGACAACACAGGCAGACGGTGTACCGCCGCCTTAAAAGTATTGCTGCAAAAAGACTATGAGATCGTTGACGCACCGCCGCCTGTCGGTAAGGATGTCAACGATTTTTTGTTGTCCTATCTGGGTATCGGACAGCAGAAAACCTATCATGAAAGGGGGGATGCCCGTTGATTGTCGGATGATGATTTCCAGAAAGATACTAAAAACAACATCAAATTTAAGAAGGAAAGCGAGGAATTATCCAATGAAAAAATATGCAGTTACTCTTACAGGACACTATGAAAAGACCATTTCTGTTTATGCAGATACTCCCGAACAGGCGGCGGAGAAAGTCAAAATTATTCTCTTTGACACCGACCTTATTTCTTTTTCCGAGGAAGATTTTGTCTGCGGAGAAGCCAAGATTGAGGACGCAAATAAGGAAGATGGAAAGGAAAAAGATATGCCCGATGAAGATGAGGACGAGTGTATGAACCACGAGGATTGTTCGGGATGTCCGTATCTTTGCCCTGCGTGTGGAGAATGTCTGTGTGAGTACGAGGACTAAGACAGGTCTTACCAAGCACTGAATTTGATTATCCATCTTACGACGGATACCAAATTCGCTTGTTAGGGGCTGTCCCCTAATACCCCCAATATCAAAGAAAGGAATTTTTAAGAATGAGTGAGTGTATCTCTTTTATCATCGGCACAATGGTCGGCGGTCTGACAGGTGTTGTGCTGATGTGCTGTTTGCAGATAGGAAGGCTCTCCGACAGAAAGGGTGTGACCGATGCGTAAACGAAATGTGCAGGTACTCTTTCGGCTGACGGAGGAGGAAGCCGATGAGCTTAACGAGCTTGTGCGAAAGTCGGGGCGTTCCAAAGAAGCGTTTTTAAGGGCGATGGTGAAAGGTTACCGTCTGTGTGAAAAGCCTGCCCCAGATTTTTACCAGATGATGCGTGAGCTGTCTGCCATTGGCAACCGTATCAATCAGCTTGCGGCAAAAGCCAATGCCCTGAACTTTGTGGACGCACCGATGCTTACGGAAGAAGCAGTTAAGTGGCGGCAGTTCCAGATGGACATTCGCAAGAAGTATCTGCTTCCGAAAAAGGGATCGGGGTAATGGCTGTCTGTGAGATATGGGATGTGAAAGGCAGGCTTGACCACCCTATCGACTACGCCAAAAACCCAGAAAAGACCGTCAATCCCAAATACACGGAAGCAGACTTGCAGGCATTAGGTGATGTGATGAAATACGCTACTAACGGAGAAAAAACGGAGAAGCAGTTCTTTGTCACAGGCGTCAACTGTGACCCTGCCACCGCAAGGGATGAAATGATGATAACGAAAGGGCAATGGCAGGATGAAAGTGAGATTGTCTGCTATCACGGCTACCAGAGCTTTAAGCAGGGCGAGGTCACGCCAGAGCAGGCTCACGAGGTCGGGGTGAAACTTGCCGAGCGTATGTGGGGCGACCGATTTCAAGTGATTGTCGCTACCCATTTGAATACGGACTGCCTGCATAACCATTTTGTGTTAAATTCCGTATCCTTTGCGGACGGGAAGCATTACCACGACAATAAGAAAAATCTGCGTCTGCTCCGCAAGCGGTCGGATGAGCTGTGCCGTGAGTATGCCCTGTCCGTGATTGAACAGCCAAGCGGCAGGAAGAAGCCTTACGCTCTTTATCAGGCGGAGAAGCAGGGACTTCCTACCAGAGATACGGTGGCAAGGCAGGCGGTGGACGAAGCCATCAGCAAATCGTTTACGCTGAAAGACTTTGACCGTGAGCTGTTAAAGATGGGCTACCGCATTAACTTTGACCCCAACCGTAAGTATTGGACAATCATTGGGAAAGGATGGCAAAGACCAAAACGGCTTTACAAGCTGGGCGAGGATTATACCAATGACCGCATTGTGGAGCGTATTAAGGAAAATTCCTATGCCGTCAGATTTTCACAGTTTGCCAAGTCCACAAAAGAGGTTAAGGTTTTCCGTGTCCGAGGGACAATGAAAAATGCCCGAAAGATAGGAGGACTGCGAGGGCTGTATCTTCATTACTGCTATAAGCTCGGCATCCTGCCAAAAGGCAGAAAACAAGATTATGCGAAGCTCCATTATCTTTTGAAGGACGACCTTATGAAGATGGAGATGATCGCAAAGGAAACAAGGCTGCTTTGCCGCTGTCATATTGACACCGCAGAGCAGCTTTTGTCATATCAGGCTTCTCTGACAACGGAGATGGCAGAGCTGACCGCAAAGCGTAAGGGGCTTTATTCCCTCTCCCGCAAAGCAAGCGGCGAAGAAAAAGAGGCGGTCAAGGCTCAGATTTCCGAGATCACAGGGCGGCTTAACACGATACGAAAGGAGGTCAGACTGTGTGAGGGCATCGAAGTCCGAAGCGGTGTCTTAAAAGAAAAGTTGCAGACCATTCGGACAGAAGAACAGGAAACCAAACGAAAGGAGCTGATGAAGAATGAACACAGGCGGCGAAGCGGCAGAACAGATCGTCCGAATGAGCTTGGAGGGCTTTGAGGTTGCTGCCAAAATCACAGGGGCAGGGGCGAAGAATATCGCCATTCTGCTCTATACCATTCTCAAAGAAGAAAAGAAAACGAAAGGAAAGTCAAGGCTTACCAATATGCTCCGTTCTGGCAAGGAACTGAAAGTCTTTACGGTCAGGCGTGGCGACCTGAAAAAATTTACGCAGGAAGCCAAACGGTACGGAGTACTTTACTGTGTATTGGCTGACCGAAAAAATAAAGACCCGAATGCGGTTGTGGATGTGATCGCCAGAGCAGAGGACGCATCGAAGATCAGCCGAATTGTGGAACGCTTCAGCTTGGCGTCTGTGGATACCGCTACCATCGTACAGGAAGCGGAAAAGACAAAAGACGGTAAGTCGGCAAAGACAGGGCAGCCAGAGCCAGACATCGGGGTACAAGAAAAAGCACAGAAGGATCAATTATTAGACGCTCTGATGGGGAAGCCTGTCCAGAAAGAGGACAATGCCCCAAACCCCTCGGTGGCAAAGACAGAAAAGTCCCCTCTGTCCGAGCCTACCTTAGAGAAGCGAAGCAAGTCCGCAGAGGGGGCTACTTTGAATAAGGAGAAACCATCCGTCAAGGAAGAACTGCGGAAAATCAAAGAGAGCCGCAAGGAACAGGAAACAGAAACTTCCCCGACTCTCAATCAGGAAAAATCTTCCAATCAGGCAAAGCAGCCTGTGAAAAAGACAGAGCATAAGCAGCCTGCCAGACGGAAGAAACCGAAAAAATCGAAAGGAGCAAGATAATGAGTATCTATGATGTTTTTAACGGCGGCGGCAAGCCGTTCAACAAAGAAGAATGGGCGGCGCAGAAGCAGGCGCAAAGACAGGAAGCCTATGAGCTGATTGATGCCACCTGTTCCCAGATGATGAACGGCTTG
>OFMQ01001159.1_pt1 | contig 14523 bp, 7 predicted proteins | sample 1541851 | NCBI WGS metagenome assembly OFMQ01 (sample SAMN04209227, study PRJEB22552) | human gut metagenome | biome: gut; material: feces | host: Homo sapiens | place: USA: Oklahoma | reverse complement strand
AGTCGGGATGCGGCCACGGGTGTTTTTGTAACTTGTTGATAATCAGATACTATAATAACGAGGGCGTGGAAACGTGGCCAAAAAATGGCTGCGTTTCCACGCCCTGTTTTATAACTCATTGAAAATCAGTCTCTCTAAAAATCGCCCGTGGCCGCGTCCCGCCAGAATGATTTGCACGTGACCAAAGACCCTACAGCCCCCAGTCGGAGGCTTTGAAAGTGTTCTTCGGGGCGTTCGGTACGTTTACGAAATACTTGAATCCTGTGAGTTTTTCGAGGTCTGAGATTGACATCAGATCCTTGGCGGTGAGCTTGTAATTATTTCCTTTCTGCTTGGCAGCGGTTTCGTGGCGGAGGACATAAGCCACGCACATCAGTTCGTCTGCCGAACAATCTATTACTGATTTTCCGAGGTTTCCTTTCTTTGTGCGGAGAAGGGCATAGTAGAACATTGTAGGCATACTTACGTCGGAACGGCCGCCGAACGAGATTCTCTTTGCCTTCTGTGTCTTGCCGTATACATCAGTGTAATCGTCGAAGTAACAGCCGATTACCATGTACAAACTGTCTTGTGGGACAATTTTGTCTACATAGCCTTCCAGTGTATTCCAAGGTGCTCCGCCGGTATTGAATCCGTCAGAATCCTGCGGGGCGATATTGGAATAGTAGAATACTTGGCGGTTCGTAGCGGTCGAGGAAGTCCTCTCGTTGGAACCGAGCATATGCCCTTTGTTGCATCCTCCTCCGATAGCTTTAGAATTGTACTGAATGCTGGTAGGAATATCAGGGTCCTGTCTGTATGAATTGGTCCTGTCTACCTCCCCTATCGGATGCAGACTGTTATGCCTGATCGCTGCAACCCATACCGGACAATGATGGCTTGCGCTGAAACATACAGTATAGTTTCTCGCTCTCTTTCCATTGTGGGCATATTTTTCTGGGCCGTTGCAGAGGTGATAAGCATAGTATAAGTCGCTGTTTTCCTTGTCAACTAGGTATCTGGTTCCCTTTCTCATGGAATTGATGGCTGGGAGCTCGAACCATTTTGCACCTGTCGTAACTGACGGCTCAGATGGTTCTGGTTCTGGTTCTGGCTCAGGCTCCGGTTCAGGCTCCGGTTCGGGCTTGGGTTCCGGCTCCGGTTCCGGTTTATTTCCGCCGCCGATTTCCCCGTCAGAAACGCTGCGCATGAATAACTTCAACCGCTTCTGCCCTGAAGTATAGAATCGGAAACAAGACGCACTTACATTATACTGTAGCATTTTGTTCTGATTAACAGGCTTAAGGTCCACAAAACCCTTATCAAAAGATATTGTCCACCTATAATCCACATTTCCGGCAACGTCACTTTTTGAGAAAATTATCCTTTTGTCTCCGGAACTGCCGATATATCCAATCCCGGCGATATTGATGATATATCCCTCGCCATCTTTCTTGAATACTGCCTTGTATTTGTCTCCGATTTCAGTCGGAATCTCACTCGATGGAGTATATCCGTCAATTTTCCGAGCATAACACATCCCTTTCTCTGTATCTCCGCTATGTAGTGCATATATCTCATCGCCATCTACATAGGAAATAATCCAGTCGCCCTCCCAGTTGGTGCGTGTTGATGTCAATAAAGTATAGCACAACGTCTCAGGTTTAGGCTCCGGACTAGGTTCCGGTTCCGGGTTCTCAGGATTATCTGGTGTATCGATTTCTGTTTTGTTGTCATCCGGCGAACATGCCACGAAAGCCGGTGTCATTAACAGTGCAAATGCTAGCGCTGCTGAAAGTGTTCTTTTCAGATTCATTTCTAATATTATCGTATTAATTATTCTCTGGTGATTTTTGCCCCTAAAGCATTGAGCCTCTGCTCGATATTCTCGTAACCGCGGTCTATCTGGCCGACATTGCTGATGGTGCTCGTACCCTTCGCGGACATTGCTGCCAGCAACAGGGCGATACCCGCGCGGATATCAGGCGAAAGCAGATTGCCGGCCTTCAGGCGGAAACGGTGGTCGTGACCTATCACCACGGCCCTGTGAGGATCGCACAATATGATCTGCGCTCCCATCTCGATAAGCTTGTCCACGAAGAAGAGACGGCTCTCGAACATCTTCTGGTGAATCAGCACGCTGCCCTTGCATTGCGTCGCCACCACCAGCATGACACTCAGGAGGTCAGGAGTCAAGCCGGGCCAAGGCGCATCCGCGATGGTCATGATGGACCCGTCCATGAACGAATCGATGGTATAACTCTCCTGTGCAGGAATGAAAATGTCATCCCCGCGCTGCTCCAGATGCACTCCAAGCCTCCGGAAACTCTCGGGTATGATACCCAGATTCTGCCACGACACATCCTTGATTGTTATCGAACTTCTTGTCAATGCTGCCATGCCGATGAAACTGCCGACCTCGATCATATCCGGAAGAATCTTGTGCGTAGCGCCATGCAATGCCTCCACGCCCGTAATTGTGAGCAGATTCGAACCGATACCTTCAATGCTTGCACCCATGGCTTTGAGCAATCTGCAAAGCTGCTGGACATACGGCTCGCAGGCCGCATTGTAAATCACGGTCTTGCCCTCCGCCAGCGCCGCCGCCATGAGAATATTCGCGGTACCTGTCACGGAAGCCTCATCCAGAAGCATATACGTGCCCTGCAGATGGCCGGACTCCGGCGCATGCAGATGGAAAGCCTTGCGTTTTTCATCATATCTGTGTGAAGCACCTAGATTTATCATTCCCTGGATATGGGTATCCACACGACGCCTGCCGATACTGTCTCCGCCCGGCTTCGGGAACCAAGCCTCGCCGAACCTCGCGAGCAGCGGGCCTACCACCAGGACCGAACCGCGCAAAGATGCGCATTTCTTCACGAAATCTTCGCTTTCAATGTATTCAGTATCAATGTCATCCGCCTTGAAGCCATATATTCCCCGCTCGATGCGCTTTACCTTGACACCCATGCCTTGCAGCAGGTTTATCAAGTTCTTGACATCCAGAATTTCAGGAACATTGCTTATGATAACTTCCTCTTTGGTCAGAAGCACTGCACTGATCACCTCGAGGGCCTCGTTCTTCGCTCCCTGCGGCATGATTTCGCCATGGAGCTCATGGCCGCCTTCTACTATGAATGTACTGTTGTCCATCTTGTTGTGTTATTATATGATTTCAGTCTCAGGATGCAGCTCGATGCCGAACCTCTCTCTGACTGAATCGGTTATGTGATTTTTCAAGTCAATGATTTCCTGTGGGGAAGCCTTCCCGGTGGCATTGATGAGCACAAGAGGCTGCTTGCCGTAGACACCGGCATTGCCGACCGTGTGCCCCTTCCATCCGCATTGCTCTATCAGCCAGGCGGCAGGGATTTTTATGCCCTTGTCTGTCAGGTAGTGAGGAACTTCAGCGCCGTCAGCCGCCGCCTTGACATTGAGGAAGACCTCCTCCGGCACGACGGGATTCTTGAAAAAGCTTCCTGCGCTGCCGATTTCCGAAACCTCCGGCAATTTCCCCTTGCGGATGCCGATTACGGTCTCTCTTACCAATTCCGGCGTAAGTGCTTCACAGTCATCTACTTTATCGCCCGGGATGCCCAATGCCTCGCCAAGCGCCGTGCGGATATGCCCGTATTCCAGCCTCGGACGGCGTCCGCGGGACAATGCTATTATCACATTGGTGACGATATACCTGTCCCTGGCCTCCGGCGACTTGAACATGGAGTCCCTGTAGCCGTATTTGCATTCATCTACATTGAAATGAACGAACTCTTCCTCGACGGTGTCGTAGCAGTAGACCTGACGTATTATATCCCCGATTTCCGCGCCGTATGCCCCGATGTTCTGGACTGCCGCGGCACCGGTTTCACCCGGGATATAGGACAGATTTTCCGCGCCCCAGAATCCGTTTTCAGCTGCCCATTTGCAGAAATCATCGAAGATTACTCCTGCCCCTACCGATACAAGCACTTCATTGTCAGAAGAATACATCGGATCGTCTTCCGGGAGGATGTATATGAATTTTATGGCGGAATGAAGAATTGTTCCACCGAAATTTCCGCTGAAAAGCAGGTTGCTTCCGCCGCCGATGTGCTTTACAGGCTTCGGAAGTGTATCGAAATCTATGTCAATGAGATCCGCGACAGAATCATATTCGATGAAAGTATGACATTTTACCCTCATCCTGAATGTATTGTATGCCGTGAGATCCTGGTTTGCCGTCTTCTTGATCATCAGTAGTTTGCAAAATATTTACAAACTTAATCAAAAACAGCGTCTTAGACAAACGGAATTCAGGAAGAAAACACGACATTGATGCTCACCGATACCTGTCGTCCGGCATTGTCCACGGCTGTGATGCTGTGTCTGCCGGCCTCGGGGCGGATACGCATCTGGTGGATGAATCTTGTCGTCCCGATAAACTCCTGGTCAATGTGCCAGTAGACCGTAGCGTCCTTGTCGTGATGCGCCAGGTTCAGCACGATGCCTTCGATGGACCCGTCCAGCTGGCGCGGAATCGTTATGCGGCTTCCGTTTTCCGGATAAATGAACTCCATGACCGGCGCCGAATCACTGCTTTTCGATGTCGCCGCGTCATATTCCGGGTGCTTCAGCCTGTAGAACCACTCCATCGCAGGAGTCAGGCGGAAGACATTGCGTCCGTCTTCCATGTAGTGATAAGGGCAGGTCGCGCTCCGTACGGCCGTCTTCGGAAGTAACAGAGTGTCAATGCTTTCGCAATATGGACCGGCAATATGGCCCGACTTCCGGCATACTTCCAGCCTGATGCCCTCCGTGATGTCCGGCTCGGAAAACCAAGAGGGCTGACCGGCAGGAAGAAGATTGAAAATTTCGAACATCACAGGCCCGGCGGTCCTGGCACCCAAAAGTCCCGGGGCCCCTGCACCTGAGGCGTTTCCGGCCCAGACGCCGACGGCGTAAGCAGGTGTCACGCCCACTGCCCAGGCATCCCTGTAACCATAGCTGGTCCCCGTTTTCCATGCGACTTTCCGGACGGAACGTATCATGTGCCAGTCGATTTCGTCCGGTCGGTTCACATCCTTCAGTGCATCGAAAGTATAATACAATGCTACTTTGTCATCCCTGCCGGACTTCTCCGACAGATACTCCCTCGCCATCTCCGCGTACGCCGCCGTGACCTCGTCCAGCCGGCATTCCCCACCGCCCAGAATCAGCGAAAGTCCATAGTCTGAGGCGCTTCGGGTCAATGTCGTCAGGCCTCTTGCCTTCAGGTTTTCCATGAATTTCTCTACCCCGTAAGATTTCAGCAGATGCACGCACGGAACATTCAGCGAACGGCTCAATGCCTCTGCCGCCGGAACAGCACCCTCGTATGTCATATTATAGTTCTGCGGAGTGAAGCCATTGATGTTCACCGGAGTATCGGCAATGAGCGAGTAGGGGAGCAGCGCTCCGTCACCCAATGCGTCGCAATACAGGAATGGCTTCAATATGCTGCCCGAACTGCGCGGAGCCCTGGCTACATCGACATTGACACCGGGCCGTTTTCTCTCGGGCGCAGCATTGCCGCAGTACGCAATTACCTTGCCTTCAGATACTTCCATCACGATAGCCGCCAGGTCTCCGATGCCCTCCGCCGCAAGCTCCGCATTTTTCCGCGCCAGAATCTCTTCGATCCGCCGCTGCAGATTCAGGTCAATGTCTGTCCGTATGTATTCTCCTTTGTTTTCCGCCGCCAGCTTGTCCACGAGGTGCATTGCATGAGAAGGCAGCGGAACAGGGGCGGACGGAAGAGGCTCCGAACAAGCCAGGCTGCATTCGTCAGAGGATAATTTCCCTGTTGCCATCAGCTTGTGCAGCAGCCGGTTACGCTTGTTCAGGAGCTTTTCCCTGTTCTTTTCCAATCTGATGCTGGACGGCGAATTCGGGAGGACTGCCAATGTCGCTGCCTCACCCCACGAAAGTTCGGTCGAAGGTCTTCCGTAATAGCGCCATGATGCGGCATCAAGTCCTATGACATTGCCCCCGAACGGAGCGTGTGCGGCATAGAGGTCCAGAATTTCATCTTTGGAACAACGTAGCTCCAGCCTCGTCGCAAGAATCGCCTCGATAATCTTCTGTCCTACAGTCCTTTGCTTGCCTCTGGACATGCGTATCACCTGCATTGTCAATGTACTTCCGCCCCTCACTACATGTCCCGCTTTCATGTTGTAAATGAAAGCTTTGCATATCGAGACCGGATTCACGCCGGGGTGCCATCTGAACCACCTGTCCTCGAACTCCGTCAGGGCTGTGAAATATTTTTCTTTTCCGGATGATGAAACATCGGACCTTTCCGCACTGTAGGCTTCAGGCGGAAAGGTCCATTGTCCATCTTTAGAAATCCGTGCACCGAGCAATTCCCCGTGTCTGTCCACGACTACCGTCGAATAATCCGTTCCCCGGAACAGATCTTCCGGCAGGCACAATGCGTACCATATCAGGAGTCCGGCACCTGCCGTGATCAGACCGTAACGGAGTATTGCTCTGAAATTCATGACGTTACCTTGTGACTTCGGCTACTCCGGATGCAGTGCAGGCGAAGACACGTGAATCGTACATTGCCTCGCAAGTCACTGAAGGCAATACGAATTTACCCTCGTATGCGGCGCGCAACCTTACGCGGAACTCCTTGTAAGAGCCTGCTGCAATGCTGAAATAGAACACGTTGCGGTCGTCCCTGATGTCCAGATAATCATATTTTCCGGCAGACGGTATGTCCTCTCCGGTCATCCTCTCATTGATGATTTCCCATCCTGAAGGAATCATTTCCGTGAGCGCCATGTTGTGGATTCCTTCCGAAATGTTCGGATTCGAAACCCTGATGACAGCCGTGAATTCCGTGCCCTGCCTTATGGAAGTAGGTGAAATCGCCGAGCCGTCCGCGCCTATATATCTGACATTCAGGGCTATACCTGTAGCTCTGGCCGGTATTGAAGCGCTTGGTTCCGCCTGCGAAACCACCGTCATTCTTACGTAAGCCGGGCCGTCCGAGGTGTTCTGTACGGTCACGCTGCCGAACTCGGAATTCAGGACAGCATTGACGATACCGTTGCCTGAAGGCTTCGTGTCGAGAGTCTTTTCACCCTCATTGACATTGACGGAAACATTGCCGCCGGTCACGTTCTTCGCGAGCTGGTTCATCGCGCCGGAGATGAAGGCTGATTCCTGCGTGGACATTGACCAAGGTTCGAGCCCCGATGCGCTGCGGTTGATGTCGGTCGCGTACGTCATGGCCTCCAGGATGTTGCCGGTGCGGACCATCGCCTCCAGCACTATCGCCTTGTCCCTCAATGGAGTACCGTATGTAGGAACATTGAATCCGTCCTCTTCTTGTGTGTTGAATATGCTGTTCAGCAGTTCCGTTCCCACTGTCTTCTTTCCGCATACCGCGTAAGTCGAAGCGAGCATCGCCGTCGCCTGCCATGAGAGGTTTCCGCCCTCCTTCATCCTGTTCATCGCCGCCTCTTCCGCGTTTCCTGCCAATGCCATGGTGAACAGCCTGTAGGCCTGGGTGAGGTCGCTCAATGCGTAGACTTTCGCTGTCCTGTAGTTCTGGATGCAGCGTTTCTGGAACTTCGCCCAGGAGTCGAGGACACCCTTGTTCACTTCATATCCGGCATTGCGTGCCAATGTCATGAATTGTCCTGCCATGGATGTCACCCACTCGTCGGCATGTGTGTCGCCGCGCCAGTAAGCGAATCCGCCGTCAGGAAGCTGGCGTACGTACAGTTCCGTGAGCATTTCCGGAACCATGGCCTTGACCTTGGCGGCATTGTCCTCGGAAAGCATTGACATTGAATTGATCATGCTGATTCCTCTCGCGGAAATCTGCTCCGTGCAGGAGTGCCGGTAGCTGTACATGTAGCTGAACAGGGAGTTCCAGCCGATGGACGGGTAGCCGCTGGCCTCTATCCATGCCGAGCGGCCGCCTTCTGTCTTGAACGGATTATAGTCGAATGTCTTGCTTTCGCCCTTTCCGAGCATTGTCTCGCTTATGGATGTGATGAGAGGGGACGGGTTGCGGACTTCGATGTTGATGGTCTCCGTCATCTTGTGGCCCTTTCCGTCAGCCGTGACGGTCACTTTCGAGAAACTGCCGCCGTCCGGGACGTATGAAGCCGCTGTCAATGCGAACCTTGTCATCTTGTCACCCTTGCCGTTGAATGTCACTGTGGACGTGGATTGCCCCTCGATGGAAAGCGGACCTTCGCAACTCACTGATACATTGACCTTGTCGATGCCGTCCTCCATTACGAAGACATTGACCGGAAGCGTGATGCATTCTCCGCAGGCTGCGAAACGCGGCAGGGTAGGGAGAATCATGACAGGCGAGGTGACAGGGACGGTCTTTTCTGCATTGCCATAAGCGCCGTCATTGCCGGCCACTACCATTACCCTCACGCTGCCGACGTACATCGGAAGTGTGATCTTGTGCGTTTTCGAGCCGGATTTCAGGGTGAACGGTCCCAGAACTTTCACGATAGGGTTGAACCTGTTTTCCTTGCGCGCGCCCTTGACCAGGCCTTCGTCGCCTCCGATGCTGAACATTGCTGACAATGCTCCTCCGGCGGCGCCGAATACGTCATCGTACATGTCCCATGTCTTCACTCCGAGAGCTTCGCGCCTGAACATGAAGTTCCACGGATCCGGCGTGCGGAAAGCTGTCAGGTCCAGCAGGCCTTCATCCACGATTGCCACCGTGTAAGTCATAGGCTTGCCGTTCTTTTCGCTGATCTTTATGCTGAACGGCTCTTCCGGATGGAGTTTGTCAGGCATGCTGATCTGCGGCTCCAGACGTGACGCCGGGTTTTCCACCATGACCGGCTGGACTCCGTACATCCTGAGCGGCAGGTCGTTGGCGGAATTCATGTAAGGCTGGACCAGCGTGATATGCACGTAGAAGTTCGGTGCCATGTCGCCGGTAATCTTGATCTTATATGGAGTTTCTCCGCTGCCGGAGGTCTTCACCCATTCTCCAGAAAGCACATTGCATCCTTTCTCTATGGATACCAATGCCATACCGTTTTCTGCGGCAGGGATGAACACCGTGGCTGTCTCTCCAGCCTGATATTTCTTCTTGTCGGTGGAGAAACTGAGCATTGCCGGTGCGTCAGGGTCGTTCTTGTCCGACCTGCCCCTGTATGCCGGCCAGTCCGCGTAGACGATGCCGCCCGTGGCATGTCCGCTCTCCAGATCCTTCACGTAGATGAGGTATCTTCCCCAATCCTTGTCGTCCGCACTGAACGATATGCTTGTCTCCCCGTTTCCGGAAACGACGGTGCCGGAACTGTAAGCACTTGCAGCTGATGCGTTTATATATGAGTCCAATGCCTCGTTGCGGGACTCCCACCACCAGCTCCATTTGAGCTTGAAGATGCGCCATTCCAGTCGGTGTCCGCTGACTTTCTTTCCGTCCGCATCCACAGTCACGACAGGAATCTGGTGCGTCTTGCCGGTTTCCAGATAGCTGCCGTCCGCAGGAAGTTTGATGCCCGCGTATGCGCTGAACGGCGAGAACGGCATTGTCATGACCGTGTAGCTCTCGTCGCCGCCTTCCTCCAATACGCTTCCGAGAATGTTCGCCGTCAGCATTCCGGGTGCCTGTGCAGCCTTCGGCAATGTTATTGAGGCAGAAGCTTTTCCGTCGGCGTTCAGTCTAGTGCTGACAATCTCCGTCGTGTATGATTCGAATTGGCTCGCCGGGTCGCAGAATGTGAATCCGTCGTAGCCCTTGAAGGTCTGGCGTCCCGGTTTCAATGTCATTGAAACTTTTGCCTGAAGGCCTGATGCCGCAGGGCCGGTCAGCCAGTTGGAAGATATGCTTGCGTTGGTCCTGGCTCCTCCCCGGAGAATGCCTTGGCCCATATTGACATTGACCTTCAGCCTGTTAGGCTTGATTGATTCGATTCTCAACGGCTTGTGGAATGCCGCGCCGCCGACTTTTATATATGCGTTCCATAGTCCGGTAGGGCTGTCCTGGCCGGTAGGGATATCGAACGTGTAGAAACCGTTTTCCGATTTGCGGCACACTTTTCTGGTGAAGAACTGTCCTTGCGGCGTGTAGACGTCGATTGTGGCAGGGTGAGTGTCAGGAATCTTGTTTTCGCCGTGCAGGATCATTGTCAGATGCAGAGTGTCTCCCGGACGCCAGACTCCGCGTTCCCCGTAGACGAAGCCCTTCATTCCTTTCTGCAATGTCTCGCCTCCGGTGTCGAAACGGCTCAACGACTTCTCGCTGCCGTCCGTCACTTTCAGGTAAGTGATTGAGTCTCCTTTCTTTACGGTGGCGATGAACGGCTTGCCGCTGAGGTCTATGGATGCCGTTCCGTTGCCGTTGCTCTTGCCTTTTCCGATATTTTGAAGCTGGAAATCGTACACCTTGATTTCCGCTCCGGCCATCGGCTCGGCAGAAATTATGTCGCTTGCCGCTATCCAGATCTGCTTCCCGCCGCTGTATTTGGCGATTGCTCCGATGCCGGAAGCCATGAGGTTGCGTGCCGGATAAGAATAATTCATGTAATATGAAGGCGTGAGCGGATTGTTCCTGTCGCGCCAGCTGTACACGTTCCAGTCATAATCGCCACCCTCGTAATAATATGTGTCAGGAACGTCCCAGACCGCGCTTTCTTCTTCGGTCAATGAGCCTGCGGAGATGCTTGTCAGGCTGCCGGAACTGCTGCTTCTGTCACCTTTATAATATATATAGTACTCCGGCTTGAAGGACAGGCGCATCCTGTAGATCGCCCCCGGCTCCTTCTTGAACAGATTGTCCAGGCCGACGGTGAATATGTTCTGCTGTGTCAGGTCCTTCGACGGGTCGCTGTCCAGCCTCATTGTGGTTTTGTAAACAAGTCTTCCTGCACGCCTGAGTCCAGAATTTCCCTTCAGGTCATTCTCCTGGAGGAACATGAGGATGTTGTTCGGATATATCTTTACTATGCTGATATCCACCGCGTTGAGGTATGCCGCCTTGAACGGGATTGTAAGCTGTTCCGTGTTCGGGAGGATGTTGCCGTCCACCGGGAAGGACACCTCAGGCTTCGGATTGGACGCATTGAAAACCTTCGTCCATCTGTCGCCGAGGGTGTTCCCGTGCATGTCTCTCAATGCTCCGTCGACGGTCAGTTCTATCGTGGTCGCGTCACACGGCTCGTAATAAAGCCGCAGGACATTGTCATTGACCTTGGAAGTGAAGTTCAGGCGGTATCTGTCGGTCGAACCGTATTCCGTGCGGGTGTAGCTCAATTCCACCAGTCCGACGAGGTTCTGCGCCTTGCTGAGCGGCTCGGTGAACGTGATGTCGATGCTCTGGCGGTTGTCGCCGGAAAGCTCCGCGCCCATTACCGAGAAAATGCCGGCAGCAGGGATGTCGATGTAGAGATTGTCGCAAGCCGGGAATCCTGTGCTGCCCGGTTTGAACTTGACTGTCAATACTTTAGCCTGCGCATCCCTCTCCAGACCGGAGGCCGTGAACGTGTATTTCTGCCTGCCGGTCTCCTTGACTTCGAACGTAGCGTTTCCGCTCCAGCCGAATTCCAGCAGTTCCTCCGGATTCTCGATGTCAATGCTTTCGCTCAGGGTCAATGTTCCCGTGACTGTCGCCTTTCCGGGGTCGTCCATGCTGATTTCCAATGAGTTCCTTTCCAGAAGGGCTTCCTTGCGGGCAGTCGTGAAACTGAACGTGAATTCTTCATGTGCGCTGTCGGTGGACATGACTTTGCCCAGCTTGAATGTGCATTTGTATGTCTTTCCCGCCTTCAATGCGCCGTATTCGGGGATGAATTCCACCCTTTGGGCGCTGTTCCATCTGGCTGTTCCCTTGACGTAAGGCGAAAACTTGAACAGGTCTGCCGCAGCCTTGTTGATTTCAGCCTCGTTTCCCTGCAGTCCGTCTGCCGGCGCTGCAAGTTCAATGACAATGCTGTTGTCGTTGGAGACAATGCCTCCCGTGTAGGCTTCGATGTATTCCGCAAAACTGTTGTCAGGAGTTGTCGCGACGTTTCCGCATCCGTATAGGAAAACAGCCGATGCAGCTGTCGCAATGATACTTTTCAAGATGTGGTTAAAAGTCTTCATGGTGTAATGTGTTTTTCCAATTCGTAAATATAGTAATAATATCCGCACTGACAAATTGTCATTGTCGATTTGATGGCACGGCAGTTGATTCATTGTGTACGGTCTCCGATGGAGACGGTTATTGACAAAAACATTAAAAATTTATAATTATGATCAGACCATTAGCGGATAGAGTAGTTCTTGAGCCTAAAGAGGCCGAGACGAAGACAGCTGCAGGACTTTATATTCCTGATACAGCCAAGGAGAAACCCCAGCAGGGTAAAGTAGTCGCTTGCGGACCTGGCAAGAAGGATGAACCGATGGAAGTCAAAGTCGGTGACGAGGTTCTTTATGGCAAATATGCCGGAACAGAGGTGACTGTAGAGGATAAGAAATATCTTATCGTACGTCAGTCAGACATTATGGCAATATTATAATTTATAGGAGATTGGAATTATGGCTAAAGATATCAAATTCGACGTTGAGGTCCGCGCAAAAATGAAACAGGGCGCAGACTCTCTTGCAGATGCTGTTAAGGTTACACTCGGACCTAAGGGCCGTAACGTTGTTATTGACAAGAAGTTCGGTGCTCCTCAGGTTACAAAGGACGGTGTTACTGTCGCCAAGGAGGTAGAACTTAAGGACAGATTTGCCAATATGGGTGCACAGATGGTCAAGGAAGTCGCTGCCAAGACTAATGAACAGGCTGGTGACGGTACTACCACCGCAACCGTTCTCGCACAGGCCATCATCAATGTCGGTCTCAAGAACGTTACTGCAGGCGCAAGCCCTATGGATTTGAAGAGAGGTATTGACAAGGCAGTTGCCGCTGTTGTTGCCGAACTTAAAGCTCACAGCCAGGAAGTTGGTGATGACTACTCCAAGGTCGAGCAGGTAGGTACGGTTTCAGCCAACAATGATGCTGCAATCGGCAAGCTTATCGCTGACGCAATGTCCAAGGTAAAGAAAGACGGCGTCATCACCGTTGAGGAAGCCAAGGGTACCGAGACTGAAGTCAAGGTCGTAGAAGGTATGCAGTTCGACAGAGGTTACATCTCTCCATATTTCATGACCAATTCCGACAAGATGGAGGCCAGCCTCGACAGCCCGTACGTTCTTATCACTGACAAGAAGATTTCTTCAATGAAGGATCTGCTTCCTATCCTCGAACCTATCGCAAGGGATGGCAAGTCACTTCTCATCATTGCGGAAGATGTTGACGGCGAGGCTCTTACTACATTGGTAGTGAACAAGATCCGTGGTACGATCAAAGTAGCTGCAGTAAAGGCTCCTGGATTCGGCGACCGTCGTAAGGAGATGCTTCAGGATATCGCAACTCTTACAGGTGCGACACTCGTTTCAGAGGAAAGGGGCTTCACTCTTGAGAATACCACTCCTGAGATGCTAGGTAAGGCTGAGAAGGTTACCATCACCAAGGAGAACACCACTATCGTAGGCGGTGCAGGCAACAAGGATGATATCGCAGAGCGTGTGGAACTTATCAGAAAGCAGATTGCTGCATCTACCTCTGATTATGACAAGGAGAAACTTCAGGAGCGTCTCGGCAAACTCGCCGGCGGTGTAGCTGTCCTCTATGTAGGTGCGACTACCGAGGTAGAGATGAAGGAGAAGAAAGACCGTGTCGAGGATGCATTGAATGCAACCCGTGCTGCAGTCGAGGAAGGTTATCTTCCAGGTGGTGGTGTGGCTTACATCCGTGCTGCTGAGGTGCTTAAGAATCTCAAGGGTGAGAATGAGGACGAGACTACAGGTATCGAGATCGTTAAGCGCGCTATCGAGGAGCCGCTTCGCCAGATCGTAGCTAACGCTGGTAAGGAAGGTGCCGTTATCGTTCAGAAAGTGAAGGAAGGCAAGGGCGACTTCGGTTACAACGCTCGTAAGGACTGTTTCGAGAATTTGTGCGAGGCTGGTGTAATCGACCCAGCTAAGGTAACTCGCGTAGCATTGGAGAACGCTGCTTCTATCGCAGGTATGTTCTTGACTACTGAGTGCGTGATCGCTGAGAAAAAAGAAGAGACTCCTGCTATGCCTCCGATGAATCCGGGTATGGGCGGCGGAATGGGTGGTATGATGTAATCGACTCCCGTGATTAATGATATGGGCGGCCGTTCCGGAAGGGACGGTCGCTTTTTTTATTTTCATTTGCTTGCTAATTGGAAAAAACGATTACCTTTGTATGCGCAATACCGATAGGTTGCGCTTCAGAATGATTAAAAAAAGCCCAGGTGGCGGAATTGGTAGACGCGCTCGTTTCAGGTGCGAGTGGTTTTGCGATCGTGCAGGTTCGAGTCCTGTTCTGGGCACCCTTCCTAAAATGCGCAGGTGGTGGAATTGGTAGACACGCTACTTTGAGGGGGTAGTGCCGGTTACGGCGTGTGAGTTCAAGTCTCATCCTGCGTACATAGATAGTCCATATAGTTAGCTTCAAAAGCTGGTTATATG
>OFMQ01001149.1_pt1 | contig 14685 bp, 10 predicted proteins | sample 1541851 | NCBI WGS metagenome assembly OFMQ01 (sample SAMN04209227, study PRJEB22552) | human gut metagenome | biome: gut; material: feces | host: Homo sapiens | place: USA: Oklahoma | reverse complement strand
CCACAGCAGCCAGATAATGCACGCCCTTGTGGTCCAGCGCATCGATCACCTCAAATGTGATCTCGTTGCCGTCCTCATCCTCCAGGGTCATCAGGTCGGGCTGATCTTCTTCGGTATTAGGGTTCTTGATTTCGTCAGACATAGATATTGTCTCCTGTATCGTGTCATAAAACGGGCTGTTTGTGTGCCGCCCGCTTGGCCTGCATATAGTGTAGCGTTTTTTTGCCTGCTCGTCAAGATGCTTTTTCGCACAGAAATTGTGCAGCAAATTTTCACGCATTTGCTCTCGCACTCTGCGGCAGAATATGATATACTATCCTCTGAATCTTCTGTGCACGGTGTGCCGTGCAGGTTACTATAGAGTATGGAGCGTGGGCGGAAATGATGCATAAAAAAAGATGGGCGGCGTTTGTGCTGGCAGCGGCGCTGGCGCTGACGGGCTGCAGTGCCGGGAGCTTTCTGCACTTTGGCAAAGGCAGCGGCGGCAGTACAGTCCAGAAGATCGACCGCCCGGCAGTGGAATCGGCAGAGCTGCAGTTTGCCCACCCTGCGGCGGGGGACACCATTGCGGTGTTCGATACCTCGGCAGGCGTGTTCAAGGCGGTGCTTTTCCCGGACAAGGCCCCGCAGGCCTATGATAACTTTGCGGGCCTTGTGCAGGCAGGCTACTACAACGGCCTGACCTTCTCCCGCGTGGAGAGCGGCTTTGTGGCGGAAGCCGGGCAGGGGGCCGACGGCAGGGGCAGTACCATCTGGAACGGCAGCCGCTACCCGGCTGAGACCACCGACAGCCTGCACCATTATTCCGGTGCCCTGTGTATGGGCACCGATGCTTCCGGCGAGTGCGCCAGCGTTTTTTACGTGGTGCAGACCCTGCCGGGAGAGCAGTCTGTGACGCAGGAGCTTGTGGACCAGATGAACAGCGCGGGCTACCGCGCGGAGGTGGTTTCGGCCTATCAGACCGCCGGCGGTGCGCCTTATCTTGACTACACCGATACCGTGCTGGGGCAGGTGTACGAGGGCATGGACGTGGTGGATGCCATCGGCCAGACCGCCGTGGACGAAAACCAGAAGCCCCGTGAGGACATCACCATCAACAGCGTGAGCATTACGCAGTACGAATAAGAAAAAGGACACCGTCAGGTGTCCTTTTTCTTATATCTCCCCCGGATGTTCCTTCCGCCATGCAAGATAATCGTCCAGAATGACGGTGGCGCTGACCGAATCCAGGATTTCCTTGCGCTTTGTGCCAAAGGTGCCGCTTTCGTCCAGAATATCGGCGGCGGCGCAGGTGGTCTGCCGCTCGTCCCACATGCGTACCGGCAGGCCGCTCCAGATCTCGACCGTCTTTGCCAGCTTGCGGCTCTTGATGGCGCGTTCGCCCTCGGTACCATCCATGTTCAGCGGCAGGCCGATTACGATCAGCTCGGCTCCGATCTCCTTGGCCACTTCGCACACCCGTGCCGCCACCTTGTTGCGGGCTTTCAGGGTGATCTGCGGGGTGATGGCCGTTGTAAGGAACTCGGTGCGGTCGCAGGTGGCAAGGCCGGTGCGGCTGTCGCCGTAGTCAACAGCTAAAATTTTCATACAGGCTTCCTCTCTTGTGTGGAAAAGTTTGTCGGTTCAAGTGTACCACAGCTGCAGGCTAAAGGGTAGATAATAACACTTTTTTTGAGAGGATTTTCGTGTTACAATAAACACAGATCGTTTTTTTAGGAGGAAGTGCCCCATGCTCAAACTGGTTTTAGGCGGCTCTGGCAGCGGCAAGACCACCCTGCTCTATTCCCGCATCAAGGCCCGGGCCGAACAGGGCCGGCGCAGCATCCTTCTGGTGCCGGAACAGTTCACTTCCAGCACGGAGGGCCGCATCTACCGGGAACTGGGCGATGCTCTTTCCGGCATGGTGGAAAGCTTTTCCTTTACCAGTCTGGCCGAGCGCATCCTCTCTGCCGAGGGCGGCGCGGCGGTGCAGACCCTTTCGGACGCGGGCCGCGCCGTGCTGGTGCGCCGCGCGCTGGAAGAGCTACAGGATCATGTGCATTACTACTACCGCCACCGCCGCAGTGCGGCCTTCTGCCAGATGGCGGCCCAGACCATCGACGAGCTGAAAAGTGCCGGCCTTTCCGGCGCACAGCTGGCAGAGCTTGCGCCGGACTGCGGGCCGGAAAGCGGCAAGCTGAGCGAGCTGGCACTGATTTTTCAGGGGTACGAAACGCTGCTGGCGGGCACCGGCATGGACCCCGCCGACCGGCTGGAGCTGGCGGCTGACCGGCTGGAAGCCGCTCTTGCCCGGGGCGAACTGCCGGACTTTCTGCGGGAGCGGGAAGTGTTCATTGACGAGTTCGATACCTTCAACGCACCCAAAAAGCGGCTGATGGGCGCGATGCTGGCGGCGCTGCCCACCGTCACGGTGGCCCTGTGCGACGACGGTGCGCCCATGGTGCCGGGGGATATGGGGCTTTTTTCCGGCGCAAAGCAGGTGGCCGCACAGCTGCGGCAGCTGGCCCGCAAAAACGGTGCTGATGCGGCAGTGCCGGAGCTGCTGCGCCGCGACCTGCGCCATAAGGATGCGCCCGGACTTGCGGCTGTGACAGAGCTTTTGGAGACTGGCACCTGTGAGGTGCCGCCCGCTGCGCCGGAGGTGCGGTTGTTTGCCGCTGCCAGCCGGGAAGAGGAAGCCCGCTGCACCGCTGCGGCCATCCGCCGCCTGATGCGGCAGGGCGTGCGCTGCGGCAAAATGGCCGTGGTCTGCCGCAATATCCCGGATTACCGTGCGGCCATCCGATACGAGTTCCGCATGGCAGATATCCCGCTTTACTGCGATGAACCCACCACCCCGGAGTTCAGCGCCCCGGCTACGGCGGTGCGTGCACTGCTGGCACTGCTGCGCGGTGCGGATATGACCGAAAACCTGACCATTCTTGCCAAGACCGGCCTGTGCGCTCTGACCGAGCCGCAGGTCTGCGCGCTGGAAAACTATGCCTATACCTGGTCACCCAATGCGGCGGCATGGCGCACAAAATTTGAGAAAAGCCCCAAGGGCTTCGGCGAAAATGAACTGTCCGATGAGGATGCAAAAACGCTGGAGGATGCCGAGACTGCCCGCCAGCTGCTGGTAACAGCCGTGGACGAACTGCGCAGCAAGGTGCGGGGCGGCAGCGCCGAACAGATCAGCCGGGAACTGTATTTCTGCCTGAAAAAGCTGGGTGCAGAAGAGCAGCAGGCAGCGCTGGTGGAAGCCGTCCGCACTGCCCGGGGCATCCCGGCGGCAGAGGAAGCGGCCCGCGAGTGGAACGTGGTGATGCAGCTGCTCAACGAGATGGCCCACCTGTTGGGCGGGCAGGGTGTGACCTTTGCAGAATATGAGGACCTGTTCAGCCTGCTGCTGCGCTCTTCGGACCTTGGGCACATCCCGCAGACGCTGGATGCCGTGGTGCTGGCAAGCGCGGGCAAAATGCGTCTGGACGCGCCGGACTATGTGTTCGTGCTGGGCCTTGCGGAGGGCGAATTTCCCTGTGCACCGTCCGAGACGGGCCTTCTGACCCACGCCGACCGCGATGTTCTGATGGCAAAGCAAATCGATCTGCCGGACTGCTTTGAGAACCGCGTGGTGCGCGAGCAGGTGTGCGTTTACAAAGCCCTCACCGCACCGGCAAAGGGGTTGTGGCTCAGCTGGCCCAAGGGGCAGGGCAAGACCCTGTGCGCAGCGCTGGAACCCATCGTGGAGGCCCTGCACCCGGCGGCACCGGAGCTGGAGCTTCCCGACCTTGCAGCCACCCCCGCCGATGCACTGGATACGCTGGGCGGCTGGCCGCTGACCGACACGGAACGCGCCAGCCTGACTGAGGCGCTGCGTCTGCCGCAGACGGATGCGCCCCGGGGCCTTGCGCTGCTGCAGCGCATGGAGGAGAACCCGCCCCGGCAGGTGAACGATCTGTCCGCGCTGAGCGGCCTGCTGGGGCAGCGGCTGCGCATTTCGCCCAGCCAGCTGGAAAAATACTATACCTGCCGTTACGGCTATTTTTTGCAGTATGTGCTGGGCCTGAAGCCCCGCAGACGGGCCGAGCTTTCTGCCGACCAGAGCGGCACCCTGATGCACTGGGTGCTGCAGATGGCGCTGGACCCGCACCCGGACGCGGATAATCCCTGCGCCGGGCTGGCCCCATTTCTGGAGCTGGACGACGAAGCCATGGCAGGCCTTGCCGGCCTGCTGGTGGATAAATATGCAAAGCGCTATCTGCCGGAGGATACGGCCCGGTTCGCCTATCTGCTCTCGCGGCTCAAAAAAAGCATGACAAGCCTTTTGTGCTACCTGCGGGACGAACAGAAGCAGTCCTGCTTCCACCCGGCAGCCTGTGAGCTGCGCATCGGCTCCGGGGAGGATGCCGTGCCCGGGCAGGTGTATCATCTCTCGGACGGGCGCACCGTGCAGCTGGTGGGCACGGTGGACCGTGCCGACGAGTGGGTGGAGGGAAACGGCACTCGCTGGGTGCGGGTGGTGGACTATAAGACCGGCACCAAAAAACTGAACCTGAAAGAGGTATACTGCGGGCTGGACTGCCAGATGCTTTTGTATCTGTTCAGCCTGACGCGGGATAAGAGCGGCCGCTTTACCGGCGCGGAACCGGCAGGCGTGCTGTATCTGCTGGCAGACCCGGCCCCCAAGACCACCAACCGCCAGCAGGCACAGCAGGACGTGCAGTACGAGCTGGACGGCCTTGTGAGGGACGAGCAGAAGGTGTTCGATGCCATGGATGCGGATGAGACGGGCCGCTACCTGCCCTTTGGCTACCGCAACGGTGTACCCAGCCCCAGCCAGAAGGATAAGCGTGCCGATATTGCAAAGCTCAACCGGATCCAACTGCATCTGGATGACCTTGTAACGCAGATGGGCAGCCAGCTCTACAATGGCCGCATCGAAGCGGAACCGCTGGTGGCAGGAGCGGGCAGGAACCCCTGCATCTGGTGCGACTACAGCTTTATCTGCTGCCACGAGACCGGCATCGGCGAGCGGGCACTGGAAGCCCCGGCCAAACCCTTTGAGCCGGAAGAGACTGAGAACGAGAAGGAAGGTGAGCAGGCGTGAGTGAACCCAAATGGACTCCGGCCCAGCGCGCTGCTATTGAGGACCGGGGTGGTGCGCTGCTGGTGAGCGCAGCGGCGGGCAGCGGCAAAACAGCCGTGCTGACCGAACGCGCCGTGCGGCTCATCACCGATCCGGACCACCCGGTGGATGCGGACAAACTGCTCATCGTCACCTTTACCAATGCGGCGGCGGCAGAGCTGCGGGCACGCATCGGGCAGGCACTGCTGCGGCTCAGCCAGCAGCAGCCCCACAACACGAGCCTGCGCCGCCAGCGGATGCTTTTGCAGCGCGCACCCATCTGCACCATTGACGCGTTCTGTCTGGACCTGCTGCACAAGCACTTTCAGGCACTGGACATCCCGCCGGATTTTGCCCCGGCAGACCCCGGCAGCGTGGAGGTGCTGCGGGCTTCGGCGCTGGCCGAAACGCTGGAAAATGCCTACCGTGACCCGGACTTCTGTGCCTTTGCAGACCTTTACGGCAAGGGCCGCACCGATCAGGCCGCAGGCAATACCATCCTGCATGTGTACGATTTTCTGCGCGCTCTGCCGGACTACGACCGCAGGCTGGACGAATATCTGGCTCCATGGCAGCGGGAAAACGGCTTTGCTTTTACCTGCTGGCATGACCTGCTGCTGGCGGAAGCGGCCCGCTGCGCAAAGGCCGTGCGGGAACTGCTGACGGCAGCACTGGCAGACTGTAAGGAAGATTTTGTCCTTGCACAGGCACAGGCCGAGGAAAAAGGCAAGACCGCTGCTTCCAAGGCAAAGGCCGTGGCCGGTGTCAACGATAAATTTGCAGAGCCGCTCTCCCGGCTGGAAAGCGCCGCCGCCCTGCTGGGCGAGGTGGAACGGCTGGCTGCGGCAGGGCAGTGGACACCGCTGTACGATAAGCTGACACCCTATGTGCTGGGCATGGAGGAGATACCCGGCTTCAAGGGCATGAAAAAACGGCTGACCGGCGATCATAAGGCGGCGGTCAGGACCCGCGCAGACGAAGCCGCCAAGCTGTTTGAGCACATTACGGAGCTTGTCTCCTGCAGCGAGGAGGAAGCCGAAGCCGACCGCAGAGCGGCCCTGCCCCGGCTGCGGGCGCTGTTTGCCGCCGTGCGGGATTTTGATGCCCGCTTCTCGGCAAAAAAAAAGGAACGCAAGCTGCTGGAATTCAGCGATTTTGAGCATCAGGCCCTGCGGCTGCTGCGCACACCGGATGGCGTGTGCACCCCGCTGTGCCAGAGCATCCGGCAGAGCTATGCCGCCGTGATGGTGGACGAATATCAGGACACGAACGCTTTGCAGGATGCCATTTACCGCTGCCTTGCTTCCCCGGCGGGGGATGACCTGTTCCTTGTGGGCGACCTGAAGCAGAGCATCTACCGCTTCCGTCAGGCCGACCCCAGCATCTTCCGGGCTAAGCTGAACGCATGGACACCGTTGCCCAGCGGCACTGCCCGCCCCCGCCCGGAGGAGGGTACGGCAGGCGGAAACGCTCTGCTGGCGCTGGATGCGAACTTCCGCTCCGCCCCGCAGGTGGTGGCAGGCATCAACTTTATCTTTGAACAGCTCATGACCCCCCAGCTGGGCGATACGGCTTACGGCGACGGCCAGCGGCTGGTGTGCGGTGCACCCGGCGAATACGCCGGCAGTGTGGAAGCGCACTTCCTGCCCGACGACACCGCTGAGACCGACGCGGCGTGGATCGCCCAGCGCGTTGAAGAACTGGTGAAAAACGGCGAACCAGTGCGGGACGGCAGCTCCACCCGCCCGGTGCAGTACGAGGATTGCTGCATCCTGCTGGCGGCACGCGGCAACTTCCTCGCTTATGAGGAAGCGCTCACGGCCCGGGGCATCCCGGTGTATGCGGATGCGCGCGAAAACTTGATGGAAGCAGCGCACATCCGGCCGCTGATCTCGCTTTTGAAGGTCATCGACAACCCGGCGCAGGATATCTACCTTGCCGCCGCCATGCTGGGGCCGATGTTCGGCTTTACGGACGACGACCTTGTACGCCTGCGTACCCAGAGCGCCGCAATGCAGAAAAAGGCGCAGGAGGAACAGGGCGCGAAGGAAACGGGCAAAAGGGCTTCCCGCATGAGTCTGTACGGCGCAGTGCTGCAGGTGGTGCAGAATGGTGATGAAACTCCGTTTACCCGAAAGGTGAAAGACTTTTATGACCGACTCACCGCACTGCGGCGCATGGCCCGCAGTGCCCCGGCAGAACAGCTGCTGGAAGAGATCTTTGTCTCCACCGGCTATCTTGCTGCGCTGGGCGTACTGGAAAACGGTGCGCACCGCCGGGAAGATGCCCGGCGCTTTGCGGCTTTCTGCGCACAGACCGGTGCAAACGGCATCTCGGCGCTGGTGCGTGCCATCGACGCGGCGGCGCAGGCCGGTTCTACCGGGCAGGACACTGTGCCCGGCGGTGCGCGGCCTGGCTGTGTGACCATTATGACCATCCATCGCTCTAAAGGCCTGCAGTTCCCGGTGGTGTTCGTGGGCGACACGGCCCGGCACTTCAACCTGAGCGACACTTACCAGCCGGTGCTGCTGCACCGGGAATACGGCGCGGGCCTGCGCCTGCGCCCGGAACAGGGCGAGAGCATGTACAAGACTGCAGCCTACGCAGCCCTTGCCAGCGTCCATGCACAGGAAACGCGCAGCGAGCAGATGCGCCTTTTATATGTGGCGCTCACCCGTGCACAGGATAAGCTGATCCTCACGGTGCCGCTGGGCATGACCAAGACCGGCAATCCCTTTGCCAAGGCGGCAGCATTCCTTGCTGCGGGCGCGGGAGAAACGCTGAACCAGCAGGCGGGCAGCTTTGCCGACTGGCTGCGTGCAGCGCTGCTGGTGCATCCCTTCGGCGGGCCGCTGCGGCGGCTGGCAGGAGATCTGGAACTGCCCTTTGTGTTTACGGAAAGCGAGATCATGGTCACGGTGCAGGAAGCTCAGCCGGAGCCGGATGCACCGGAACAGGAACCGGAAGCGGCAGAGCCTGTCCCGGCAGACCCGGCATTGGTGGCTCAGCTGCAGGAGGGCTTTGCATGGCGGTATCCGGCGGCAAAACTGGCTGCGGTGCCCGCCAAGGTCAGCGTGACCAGCATCGTGCACAAGGCCGAGCAGACCACGCTGGAACGCCCTGCTTTCCTCTCCAAAGACGGCCTGACTGCCGCCGAGATGGGCACGGCTCTGCACGCTTTTCTGGAACATGCGGACTTTGCCTCCCTTGCTGCTGCCAAAGCGGCGGGCACGCTGGAAGAAGCCATCCTTGCAGAGCGCCAGCGGCAGGTGGACACCCGGCTGGTGGCCCCGGAAATTGCGGAAAAACTCAATGCAGGCCGCATCCGCCGCTTTGCCGAGAGCGAAGCCTTTGCAAAGATCTGCGCAGCCGAAAAAGTCCTGCGGGAGCTGGCCTTTATCACGGCGCTGCCCGCGTCGGCCGTGCTGACGGCACAGGGAGCTTCCGCGCAGGAAGCCGCCGCCGTGCAGGATGAGCAGGTGCTGGTGCAGGGCATTGCAGACCTTGTGCTGGTGTTCCCGGATCATCTGGAACTGCTGGATTACAAGACCGACCGCCGCAAGACCGAAGCGGACTTCCTGAGCGCCTACCGCCCGCAGCTGAACCTCTATGCCCTTGCCATCGATAAGCGCTTTGCGCCGAAGAAGGTAACGTATAAGGGTATCTACTCGCTGGAGCTGGGGAGGCTGATCGAAGCGTAGGAGGAAAACCCTCTCAGGCATCGCCTGCGGCGCTGCCAGCTCTCCCGAAGGGCGAGCTTTGTGCAATAACCGGAAAGTTTGCCTTCTCGGTAAAAGCTCCCCCATTCGGGGGAGCTGGCGCGTCAGCGCCTGAGAGGGTTCAAAAGTCATATTTTTCCCGCAAAACGCGCTGAATTTGTAAAATAAACGCAAGAGAAAACGCAAGAGAAATCTTAGCGGATTCTCTTGCGTTATTTTTTTGCGCATTTTTCAGGAAAGCGAGGGAACAGGAATGGCAAAACACATGACGCAGGATGACCGCAAGGTGCTGGAAGCCCGGTACAATGCCGGACAGAGTGTTGCCGGAATCGCCAGGGCGATGAGCTTCAACTATTCCACCATCTATAAGGAACTGAAGCGCGGTGACACTGGAAAGATGGATGCCAATGGTCGCGCAGGATATAGTGCAGAGCTTGGGCAGCAGCGATTATACAACGCAAAGCAGCGGTTCAGGTATCGGGCGGATTGCCCGGCGGAGTAAGGCATGGGAGAAGTGTTTAAGCTGAACCATTGCTATAACATGGACTGCCTGCCGGCAATGGAACTGTTCCCGGATAATTATTTTGATTTGGCGGTTGTGGATCCACCGTATTTCTCTGGCCCGGAACGCAGAGGATTTTACGGATCAAAAGTCAGCAAAATAGGCGTACATCGTGACTACCCCGTCTCTCCTGCTTGGAGTAAACCAGAGCCGGAGTATTTCAAGGAGCTGTTTCGAGTGTGCCGCCACTATATTGTATGGGGCTGCAACTATTTTGACTGCCAGTTTTCTACCGGACGGATCGTGTGGGACAAGTGCAATGGAAATTCTAGCTTTTCAGATTGCGAGATTGCGGCAACAAATTTGTTTTCCTCAGTGAGAATGTTCCGGTATATGTGGTCCGGCATGATGCAGGGAAAAAGCATCACAGAAGGCGACACCATGCAGGGAAACAAGAGCTTGAACGAAAAGCGAATCCACCCAACGCAGAAGCCGGTTGCTCTTTATGACTGGATTTTCAAAAACTATGCAGAGCCAGGGCAGAAGATCCTTGACACCCACCTCGGAAGCGGAAGCAGCCGCATAGCAGCATATGAGGCAGGGATTGGCTTTATCGGATTTGAAATTGATCCGTTCTATTTCCAGTTGGAAGAAGAACGGTTTTCTGAGTACACAAGTCAAACAAGCCTGTTTCACATGGAGGGAAAGAAAAATGATTCTTGAAAAACTTCACAGAGCAATCAACAACTTCAACAAGACATTCAACTGGCGGCGCTTCCGCCGCGATGCGCTGCACCTGGGAGAAAGCCTGCTGGTGTTCGGTGTGCTGTATGGCATTTTTTCAGCCCTGATCTGGGGTGTCTGCTGGCTGTTCAAAATCAATTACAACCCAGATCTCATTGCCGTTGCATGGGCAGTGCCGGTGTTGCTGGACACTTTGGTCAAAAAGGCTTATGACTGGAACAATGAAGTCCGGGACTGGGATTGAGAGGTGGGAACGACCTATGGATGAAGCAACAAGAATCTCGCTGAAAGACCAGTTCAACAGCCTTTTAGTTCATGCTATCGAGGGCAGGCGCGGTGGTATGGCGCTGATGCGGGTGCTGGAAGAACTGGACTTTTACAATTCTCCGGCCAGCGCGAAGCACCACCTGAATGTCCCCGGCGGTCTGGTGCTGCATTCGCTCAATGTTGCAAGAACCGCCTTGGAATTATGCGACAAGATGCCGCAGTTTGCAAAATGCAATAAGGGCGCAGTCTTGACCGCCGCGTTACTCCATGACGTTTGCAAGGCTGGGCAGTACATCAAAAAGCCGGATGGCAGTTACCGTTATGAAGATAGTCACTTGATGGGACATGGTGAAGCATCCGTCAGCATTATCAAAGACTGGATTTTCTTGACCGACACGGAAGCCCTGGCAATCAGGTGGCACATGGGAGCATATAGCGGAGAGCAGGACTGGGGAACGCTCAGCAAAGTATACGACCGCTGCCCGGAAGCCCTGTGCCTGCACATGGCTGACATGATCGCAACGCACATCATGGAGGTAGAAGAGTGAGCAGAGGCACTGCCTACTATGATCTTCCGAATGGTGAGCGAATAGAACTGCCGACAACCATGCCGGATGTTGAGGAAGTGCCGGGACCCCTATGTGATGGAAAATTTGAATTGCCAGAAGCCGTAAAAGAAATGTTCAAGTGGATGGATGAAACATTCGGAACATGGGAAAGCGACTTCAGCAGTTTCAAAATCTGGATGAAATTGCGGAAAAACTTCAATCCACCGGTGCGCTGGGAAGCGGTGCAGGACAAGCGTCGAAACCCAAAGCCTTTGGGCCGAAACACCTATTTATATAAAGCGAGGAAGATCAAGAGCTTGGCAAGAAGTACACATACCAGAGCATCCCTGCACAAGGGAAAACAAAAGGGTACTGAAGAACAGTGCAAGCACACATTCAAGATAACCGCAGCCCGGTGCGCACCTTGCAGTGGTTACAACGTGGAGTGCAAGCACTACGAGAAAAACAGTGCCGCTGATACAAAGCATGGTTCTTCTCGAACGTGAAATAAGCAGCCCTGCACCGCAGAAGCGGGGCTGCTTTTATATGGCGCATGGCGCTTTTTCTAGGCATTGAGCGCTGCAAGCAGGGCCGGACCCTGTATGTGCCGAGTTGAGTTTTCCATGGAAGCCGGTACGGTCAGGAAATCAGCCGGCCGACATAGCGGAATGGTGCTGTACAGCAGCGTCCTCCTTTCCGTTAAAGCCCGGTGCAAAACCGGGCTGCCATTTCCGCAAAAGCCGCACCCGCATGGAATCGACGGGAACGGGTGCGCCGCAGCATGAGCGTAGAAATGCCCTGTTCAATCCGTCCAGGAACAAAAGCGGTAGGCCGTTGCCGCGGCCGCCCCGTCCGGTACTCTCTTGCCGGGCGGGTTTGATATGCGGACGCATAGAGGATGTACTTGCTTCTGACTATCCCCCATGAGCAGGTGAGCCGGTTCGATACCGACCGTCCGTGCAAGAAAAGAAATGAGGAAAATGAATGGAACTGGAATGCTTAACGCCGGAGTTTCCACAAGGAGCGAGAATTTACAGCGTGGACGGGGTGGCACCGTCGCTGCTCAATAGCGCTTCGGCCATGAGATCGCAAGGCTTTTTGGTCTGCGGGGGGGGTGGGACAGCATGAAAATATGCGAAAGTAAGCCGGTGATTTGCAGAGCGTCAGGGCAGGCATCGGCTGATACGCTGGATAACACCTGCCCTTGTCTGACGTGTGACCATGAAGCACCTATTGTTGCCGGATCATACTGCTTGGCGGGGAATATGATAGACCGCAACACCGGGATGAACGGCACGGGAGTAGACGAGAATGTGACATTCACGCTGAACACCGTTGACCGTCACGCGGTAGCCTATGACGCAAGGCACCATTGCCTGAACGGCAATGTGAGCGGAACATTGCAGGCTAAAGGGGAAGGCGGATGGAGCCTGAACTACATAAATCCGGTAATTCAACCGTTGCCGGAAGCAACCGGAGCGGATACCTATAATGGAACTGTTACCGGAGAGGTGGCGGCAACGCTTACAAAAGTGAACGGCGTAGCAACGAGTGGACCAAAAGTGATTCAAGCCGGCGAAAAGGGTTCACCGGACTGGATTGTCCGCCGTCTTATCCCATTGGAATGCGGCCGATTGCAGGGCTTCCCTGATGGGTGGGCAGAAATCGCACCGCTGACCTCTCCACAAGAGTTTCCATTCTGGCGTGAAGTATATGCCAGAGATTGCGAAATCAAAGGGAAAAGACCGAGCAGAAAAATTGTGCAGGGTGGCAGCACTGAAAGCGACAAGGCATTGATGCGCTGGCATGACGGCCTGCATAGCATGGCAGCAGAGTATGCCATGTGGGGCAATGGTATGGCGTTGCCGAACGCACTGTTCTTTGTCAAAAATGCTTTCCGGGAACTGGGCAAACCAGCCGAGGACGTGAAGTTGGGAAGCCTGTTTGACGGCAGCGGAACGATGCCGCTGTGCGCGGTAATGTGCGGTGGACGGGCAGTATGGGCAAGTGAGGTGGAGCCGTACCCTATTGCCGTCACGAGAACGCACCTGCCGCATATGAAGCACCTAGGAAGCGTGAAGGATGTCCGTGGAGACAAAATCGAGCCAGTAGATATTATTACGTTCGGATCTCCTTGCCAGGACTTGAGCATTGCTGGAAAACGCGCCGGCTTGGGTGGCGGAAGATCTGGGCTATTCTGGGAAGCAATCAGAATCATCATAGAAATGCTGGTTGCAACAAATGGCAAATATCCGCGCTTTGTGATCTGGGAAAATGTGCCCGGTGCACTTTCGTCAAATGGAGGGAAGGATTTTGAAACGGTCCTCAATGAACTACTTCGTATCAGAGGATTTGCCGGAGGTAGAGCAGATAAGCCTATTCTCCAACATGGCAAGTGGGGGGGCTTCGCAAACTACGGAGCTGTTGCCTATCGAATCGTCAATGCTCAATACTGGGGAATCCCCCAGCGCAGGCGCAGAGTATATGCTGTCTGCGATACTCGTAGAGAATCCGCCGGAGTGGTCGCTTTTGAGCGAAAAGGCACTCAATGGGATTTTAACCCGTGCATCCCGAAGGGGGAAGAAATTGCCGGACTTACTGCTGACTGCTATTCATGGCATGATCGAATGGTGGCATCGAGGCCAGCGGGGGGGGGCAGCATGGAGCCTACACCGTGAAGATCCGGTCAGGGCGTGAGGGTGGCGGAAAAGGAGCACTTGTTCAGAAAGAACTTTCTGCAACACTGGCGACACATCAGGATCAAACGCTTTTTGAGCTGAGAAATATGGTACTGAATGACCAAGGCGGAGGAAGAATGAGCGTCACGCAGGGAACGTCCGGGACGCTCAGAGCGCAGGAGCATGGGCATCCGCCAATTACTTTTGACAAGATGGGAGGAACGGAAAAAACATGAAAGTGGACATATCAAAAATTGCCTTGGTAGTAGTCATGATTGCAGGCATACAGACCGGCGTGCTTTATCACCGTATTGATGATCTGGAATGTCAGCGGGATATTTACAAGTCCCGGTATGAGGACTGGGAGGGCGTGTCGAAAGAGATTGCAGAGTACGCCGATACCCTGCGGGATTCTCTGAAAGCACGGGACCGACTGGATGGAAAATTGCTAGTTGAGGATGCTGGCGATTTTCTCTGCACGGCCTACTGCACCGAAAAGCGGGAACATATCTGCGGAACGGGAACAGGAATCACGTCCAGCGGTGCACCGGTAGAAGCTGACGTGACGGTGGCGGCTGACCCGGACGTGTTCCCGTTTGGGACTGTCCTCTATATCGAGGATGTAGGAGTGCGGATCGTTCAGGACAAAGGAGCGGGAATCCAGGGAAAACACTTGGACATAGCCGTTTCTGGAAGCCACGAAGATGCACTGAGCTGGCAAGGCTATGGAACGCACCGGGTCTGGATCATCCAGGAGGCAGCGAAGTGATGTGGGGCAAGCTCCAAACGCACGGAGACAAGAAAAATGACGCAGAAGTTTTGGCTATTGCTGCTGCGGGTGCCCCGTTGGATGTCATGGCTATGTTTTTTGAATCACACATTGAGGAGTTGCCTGACTTGTGCGTTGAAAAACTTGCAGAAGCAGTTGATAAACGCGCCAGCGATACTCCATGTCACCGGGAATCTGAAAACTGGAAAGACCTTGCAGCTTGGGCAAGAATTGAACTTAAAAGGAGAAAAAGCAATGGACGGATTTGTGAAAACACTGGGTGTTCTGATGGTTTTGGCAGCTGTGGCACTGTGGGCGGCACTGATTTTCTTTGTGCCTGCCGCACTGATTAAG
>OFMQ01001126.1_pt1 | contig 14952 bp, 16 predicted proteins | sample 1541851 | NCBI WGS metagenome assembly OFMQ01 (sample SAMN04209227, study PRJEB22552) | human gut metagenome | biome: gut; material: feces | host: Homo sapiens | place: USA: Oklahoma | reverse complement strand
TTTTGTCGCTTTGCAAGCAAAATCCCACTAAACCCTATAGGTTGCGGATTTGAGGGTTACATGAAACGTTAAATATCAGAGCGTAATATTAACAATTAACAGGGATGTTTCCAGCTTGTTTTTAAGAACAGAGAACTGGACACCCTATCTAAAAAGTTACCCAAATATTTTATCTCCGAAGCGGGAGATTAATTTCTGTTTAAAATCGTTTGGGAAATTGCAATCCCTAAACGCATCTTTCTCAATGCTGACAACACCATCTGGAATAACAATACTCTTCAAAGATTCACAACCGATGAATGCCCCCTCTCCAATACTAGTTACACCATCTGGAATAACAACGCTACTCAAAGAAGTGCAACTCAGAAATGCACCCACAGCAATATGAGTTACACTATTAGAAATAACTAGGCTCTTCAAAGATCTACAACCACTAAATGCATAATCCCCAATGCTGGTAACACTGTCAGGAATAATAATACTCTTCAATAATTCGCAATAACTAAATGCATCATTCCCAATAACAGCAACCCCATCAGGAATAACAACGCTACTCAACGAATCGCATTCAGAAAATACCATGTTACAAATAATCTTTGTCCCCTCTTTTATGGCATAAGTACCTTTAAGCTTTTGTGGAACTTTCAATAGTTTTCTTCCATCTTTGCTGTATTTCACGCCAAATTCATCTGTAATGGCCTCATTTAACTCTGCTTTCGTTGCTTCTGTTGACATATCCTCTACTTTCAACTGACAAGCCCCAGAGAATCACCATCCACCCAATCCATCAACAGTACCGGATATTTCTCCTCTATACCTTGACTCTGAACCAAGAGTTCCTTCTCCTGATACTTCACAGAACTACTGTTGGAAGACGCATCAGCACATCCTTTCTGAGCTTTCGTAAAACACTTGAGAGCATAACATTTCCCGGTAGTATTGTCCTGCATCTTGAATACCCCGGAAGAATCACCACTGATGTAACAGGGTTCACCTTGACCATCTAATACGACAGAAAGGTGAGTCAACTTGTCAAGATTGACACCGGCATCTTGAATAGCCTTCATATATTCTAAAAGGGTTGGATACTGCATAGCTTTTACAATTAATAATTCGTTTCATATAGCCGTATGAATATACTGCATGACAAAAGTACACATTAAATTTCAAACCAACAAAAGAAACTGCAGAAAAATGATTAATCATCGCTTATTATTTCTATTCCAATGGAAATATATGAGAGAAAATCCATTTCTATGTCGTGTACATCTGTAAATCGACCAAACAAGAGGTAATGAAATCGGCTACTATGTATCCAACGGCAAGGCCAACTGGTATATGAAACTAGAAAGATACTCTAGCAGTACCGTCTTTGTCAAGAATGCAGAGTCATTAACAACCAATTTTCAGGATGCTCAAAAGAAAATTGAAGAATTGAAAGTAGTCTACAAGAAATAATCATTCATTATTCTGGATGTTCCTATTATATAAGAGGTACTATATAGAGTCAAATCGTACTCATATATAGCACCTCTCTATACATTTATTCAAATCGTAAGGAAAACAATTATTATTCTTACACATTGTTGCACATATTCAGCTTTATTAAAGCATACAAAAAGCACATGCAGGTTTTCAGTAACATTTTGCTGGTATTACTTACTTCTTTCAAACATTCTGCGTACCTTTGCACTCGAAAAGTTAACAAAGAGTATTAATTAAAAAGGTAAGATTATGAAGAAGATTGTTTTTATGGTAATGATGGCAATGGCAGTTCTTTCAACCAACGCACAGAACGAGTACCCAACAGCCAAAATAGAGAAGCACGATGTAGCTATCCTGGTTATCGACATGCAGAATGACTTCGTCGATCCTAAGGGAAAGTTGTGTGTAGCTGGCGCAAAGGCTACGATACCGGCAATCAATAAGCTCATCGCATATGGCAGAAGCAAGAACTGGAAAGTAGTCTGGGTAACCCGTGACCACAGATCATCTGGTGTTGATGTCGATGCACCACGTATCCCCCTCTTTGTTGAAGGAAAAACGGGTTATTGCGTACCAGGAACCTGGGGTGGAGCACTCGTAGATGGTCTCAAGCCGGAGAAAGAAGACATCATGTCACCCAAGTTCAGAAACTCAGCCTTCTTCAATACAAATCTTGATCTCATGTTAAGACGCATGGGTGTCAAGACAGTTGTCTTGGCCGGTACACAGTATCCAAATTGTGTCAGAGGTACAGCCAATGATGCCATGAGCTATGACTATGAAACTGTCGTTTGTACAGATGCCTGCTCGGCAAAGACTCCAGAAGTTGCTGCAGCCAACGTATTTGACATGAAAAATATGGGCATCAAATGTATTTCCTTGGATGAAGTAGAAAAAGAGTACAAGTAAATTCAAACAGGCAGGAAACATGAGAAAGCTATATATAAGTGCCCTACTGGCCATGTCTTCACTTTCATTGTTCGCCCAAAAGTCAACCTGGGCAGACAACATAAGGATATCAGGCTTTGCCATTGCCCAATACCAATGGACAAACCCCAAAGATAATGAAGCTAATACCTTCAATCTCAGAATGGCAAGACTGGCATTGGATGGCAAGGTCGCAGGAGATTTTTACTGGAAAACACAACTCCAGATAACAGGCAACACTTCTACCCTCGCCAGTTCACCACGCGTGGTAGATTTGTTCATTGAATGGCAAAAATACAAGGCTTTCAATGTAAGAGTAGGTGAATTCCAGGTACCCTTTACATTTGAGAGTCCAATCCACCCTGTAGATGTAGGCTTCATGGATAATGGGCAGGCAGTTCTGAAATTCACGGGCTACAGTGATCGTTCAGGCATGCATTCAAGCAACGGTAGAGATATCGGTATCATGGCAGAAGGAGAGTTCCTGGAGAATGCAAACGGCAGAAACCTTCTTCATTATGGTGTAAGCATCGTAAACGGCCAGGGCATCAATCTCAAAGACGTAGATCAGAGAAAGAATGTGGTAGCCAGTTTCTGGGTGATGCCAATTGAGGGTATGCGTATTGGTGTTTCCGGCTGGGAAGGTAGCTACGCCCGAAAAGGCACCTGGACGGACGAAACTTCAGGCGAGCAGAAAAAGGGAGTGAGAAGTCTCCCTCAGCACAGATATGCCATCAGTGGAGAATATGATTCTAATGGATGGACATTCCGCTCAGAATACATCCACTCTACAGGAAAAGCCTTTGCAAAAACAATGACCAACACGAACGATGACAGTGCATCGGATTGTACTTTATCAGACAATGGCAACAAAGCTGACGGCTTCTATGCCTTAGGTATTGTGCCTGTGCTAAAGAACAAAGTGAGTCTAAAGGCTCGATATGACCTCTACAGAAATAATGGTGAATGGAATTCAGCCCAAACCTTCTACGAAGCAGGCGCCGATTACTATTTCACCAAAAATCTGAAATTCTCTGCAGAGTATGCCTTAGTCAATAACCGTACACTTAGCAAGCATAACTACAGCTTGATTAACACAGAACTTTCCATAAAATTTTAATCATATGGGGGATGCAGGAACAGAATGCATCCCCCATAAATCTTATGTTGTTATTAGCCTTAAGCTATCTACTTCATAAAAGCAACATAACGCAACTTGGAATCTTTAGTATTCAGCTTCTTATAATCGAGATACACCAAAGCTTCCCACACAGCAATAACCGCATCATCCAGATTAACCGCTGTGATGTATTCTGTTCATCCAACTCTATCAAGTTCAGAACAATTCGTTTGTTTATATCGATAAAAGACTTCAACCTTTCCATAAAGCAAAAAATTAATTGCAGTTGCAAATATAACAAAATCCATTGAAAAGACAAAATCCAACCGGAAAAATATAACTCTACTCATCAAAATAGACCAAAAGAGCTTTTTTTTCCATGAAAACATCAAAAATTGCAAAAATATTTTTCTATGCAGATACTCTGCACAGAAACTTCCTACCTTTGCATCGTGATTCAGAGAAACCGAGGAATGGTTCCAAGGTGCTGGCTAACTATTTTAAAATTATGGGAAGTATATTTTTGTTTATGTTCTTTGCATGGCTGTTGAAAGGTTTTGGCAAAGCCATTACCCACACCGACAAGAAAAAGCCTCGTACCAGCTGGGATAGACTCAGCTATGAGCAGAAGGCATGGATTCATGACCATGACAACGGAAGATAAGGTATCTACAAAATATTAGGAGTTTACATTCCATCAAGAATGGCCTTACCGACAACGAGAACGACAACAGGTAAAAATATAGTGCTTACGAACCTGTTCTTTCGTGGATGCATTCATTCAATAGAGATATCAAGGAGGATTCTTGCTTCAGGAATCCTCCTTTTGTATCTTTTTGTGCAGGAAAAAGTTAAATAATCGTTGCTACGCAAATAGATTGCGGAGTTATTTGCTATCTTTGCAACAGAATTTAAAAAGAATAGCTTATGCCAGCAAACAAGAATGCCCTGATAAGGTACAAGACAATAGATAATTGCCTGAGAAACAAGTATCGCCGATGGATCATCGACAACCTGGTGGATGCTTGCTGTGATGCCCTCTATGACATGGAAGGCATCACGAAAGGTGTGTCTTTGAGAACCGTACAGGCAGACCTACAGATCATGCGCAGTGACAAACTGGGCTACAATGCCCCTATAGAGGTGTATGATGGCAAATACTACCGCTATGCAGACCCCAACTATTCCATCTTCGACATGCCTCTGTCTGAAAACGACTATGAGATCATGAAAGAAGCCGTAGAAATGCTCAAGCAGCTGGAGGACTTTGACCATTTCTCGGAAATGGCAGACGTGGTGGGAAGACTGCAAGACAAGCTGTCAATCAGCAAAAGCAACAGAAAGCCCATCATCCACTTTGACTCAATGCCGAACCTCAAAGGCTTGGAACTCCTGAACCCTCTCTACAATTACATAGCCAATAAGCAGACACTGAGAATCATGTATCAGTCATTCAACGCAAAGGAGGCAAACGAATACATCCTCTACCCTTATCTGCTGAAGGAATACAGAAACAGATGGTTCCTTTTCGGCTCAGTGAAGAAAGACCTGGTCCTGTATAACTTGGCTCTTGACAGAATGTTATCCATTGAACCAATCGAAGAGCCATTCCGTGAGAATCCCAAGTTCGATAGCGAGAAGTTCTTTGACGATGTCATAGGTGTGAGCAAGAATATCGACAACAGACCACGCACCATCAAGTTCTGGGCATCCAGAGAACAGAGTAAGTATATCCAGACCAAACCCCTTCATCATAGCCAGCAGCTCATCCGAGAAAACAAGGACGGCAGCTGCATCTTCAAGATCTCCGTGGTCATCAACTTCGAGCTCTACTCCGTCCTCATGAGCTATGGCCCAGGAGTAAGAGTCATCTCTCCCCGATGTGCCGTGAGCTATATGAAAGACAAGACAAAGGAAATGGCAGACATATATGAAGAGCCTTTCCATTTCGAAGAAGGCGACAATTGAAGACAACAATTAAAAAGAAGAAAGAAATGATAGAACAGAACAATAATCAACCAGAGCAGAACGCCATCCGGGAAAGAATCAGCAAACACCTCCGGGAAATCGAGGAGCTACACCACATCAAGATACTGTATGCCGTAGAATCCGGCAGCAGGGCATGGGGCTTCTCATCTCCTGACAGCGATTGGGATGTACGCTTCATCTATGTCCATGAACCAGAGTGGTACTTCCATATCGAAGAGCAAAAGGATACCATCGAGCAGATGTTCCCTGATGAAACAGACATGTCCGGCTGGGACCTGAAGAAAGCCCTGCGCCTCTTCAAAAGCTCCAACCCTTCACTCTTTGAATGGCTCCACTCTCCTATCATCTACCAAATGGACGAAACGTTCATCAACGAGATCCGCCAAATGGAAAATCAATATTTCAACAAGGAGAAAGCCATGTTCCACTACAACCATATCTACAAGAAGCATAATGACAGATACATCAAGGACTATGGACTGCCATTGAAGAGATTCCTCTACTACCTCAGAGGTATCCTTGTATGTAAATGGTTATCTGACAAAGGCACCATCCCTCCTGTAAGATTCACAGAACTGGTGAATGCCACTGTAGAGGATACTGACATGGAAGCAAAAATCGCCCACCTGCTGGAACTCAAAAAGAAAAGCAACGAACACAACCTGGAACCCGTGGATGAAGAACTCTTCACCTGGGCAGAGAAATGGGCAATGTTCTACGATCAACAGGTAGAACACATCCACCCGGAGAAAAAGACAATGCCCGATGAGAAGCTCAACAGGCTAATGTACGATACGGTCAAGAGAATGGCCACTCAATACCACAATTCACCATCTCAACACCCTCCCAAAATATCAAAATAAATAAAAAATATAAACAAAACCACATAAGAAAAGGCTCAAGCCCACATCCCTGCAGGTAAACAGAAATGTGGTTTTGAGCCTTTCTGCTCACCTGAAATCTAAAGCCAAAAGTGGTAATTCTATCAATTTTTGTTCATAGAGAGTGCAATTATTCATGCTGGAAACATGCCATTGAACCAAACTCATATATTGAACAAATCCCCGAATATTACCATATGTATTGTATTTACCAAGATTAAGTACCTGATGCTTCTGGAAATCTCAGCCAATGTGCAGGGTATCAAGAAGGCATTGATTGCTAAAGATTTCATAGATATGGATGGAGATACCGTATCTTTCAACGACCCGTTCTTCAAACTGTGGATCAGAAGAAACATTGAGCAGCTTTGATGGAATAAGAATATATAAGGCATTTTTTATAAGAAGGTGTGCCATAAGACCTTGGCACACCTTCTTTAAATGAACCGTCATTTTCCCAATTTCAAAATAATATTCTTAGCCTCCAGCATTTTAGATTTTAAAAAATCAGCTAATAAAGATGATTGGTTCTGATGCGGAACCATCGCACTTAACGTTTCACTACACCATAACCACCATTTTTCACCATTTGGCCCCCACAGCCATTTTGCTGCAACAAAAGAATAATCATTTGGAAAACATTTTTCTTCGTAAAGGGAACTGCAATCATCTGTCCATCCGATTTCATCCTTTATCGAGTCAGGAGTTTGAGCCCCTTTAAGAGCTATCAATCCATAGGCATGACCACGCTTTTGAGCATTATCACCACCAACATAAAAATAAATACTTTCATTTTGAGGTAATTTAAACAAGGCATAGCCTCCCCAACCTTCATACAAATAAGTTCTCTTATCTCCCACAGGGACAATTTCGTATCCCATATCCAAAGCCATTTTTTCTATTTCAGCCACAAATCCCAACCGAATTCTATTTTCTATAGGCGTCTGATTATTAATGATCATCACATACTCAGCTACATGCTCAGGACTTGCCACTAACTCTACAAGTTTATTGTCTTCTAACGTTCCCATACTTTGATTCGTTAATTGTTTGATTAAATTAATATATTGTCTAATTGTTTCCCTAACCAAAGGACGATTGAAAGATATCCTAGCACACTCCTCAAGCCATTTGGAAATTTCATTCTTGTAGGAGATACACTGGTAAGGACATCCTTGAGCAGAATCATCACACGCCTCTTTCCCATCTAAAGTAAGATACAATAATCTGTAGCCATGAGGGTAGTTATCCCTAGCAAAATTTGTATATCTCAGAAGTTGTGCCGGTTGATCCTGAGCATAAATCTTATTTTCGATAATGATGACATGATTGCCATCCTCCATAATGATATCTATGCGCCCTCCTTCGGTATCAGTAGTAGTTCCAATGGAAAGTTCAACAGATACCCTGCCATCAACTATATAATTCTCAGGAAGCCCTAAGATAGCAAGAAACGCTTTCTGAAAGGCATTTCCAACTCCACTCATGCCATTGGGTCTGAGAAGTTCTGCTAAAAGAGCAGAATGCAGCCTTACTTCTTTGGACTCTAAGCCTAAAATATTAAACACATTGAACAATTCTCCATGGGAATATCGCTCTTTAGTTCGCTCATTTTGAGCTACCACTAATTTACCTATCTCGTTTAATAGCTTTTCTACATTGTTATTCATGACTCAATTGTATTGAAAGAACATACAAAAAAGAAATTTAAAAATTAAACGGAGCATGAAGCCCCGCACTGAGGTTAGAGTCTCAGAACTCAAAAATGAACATAACGGTAGGAATCGAACCTACGATATGCGCTCCGAAGACCGCTCGGCTACCTGCTGCCATCATCGTAATTTTCATCTCTGCCCAAAGATACAACATTTTTCTGAATCACCAAATAAAAACAGAAAAAAATCACTTATAGATGCAAAAAACATGGAAAGCTATACAAAAAGACCCAAAATGCATCATAAGAAAGGCTAAAGTAATGTACCTACAGATAAGAACATGATTACCCAACACTTCGTCACCAAAAACAAATTATTCTGCTGATTCATTTCCATCCCTATAGGCCAGTATGACAAGCAGAAGCCTCTGCTCATCACCAGCCTGTATCTTTTGATGAAACTCCACCTGGGCAGAATCCATAAATGACTGCCCTAGAGACATGAGCTGAGAAAGTTCTCTCATCAATAAAGGGTGCTTCACAGAAGATACAATCTGAAAGGACACATTATTATATAATGCCCAATCTACAAGTGTATACTGCTGGAAGGCACGACAGATTGCCTCTGCCCTACTCTCGCCGTCCATTTGAAAGGAATAGATTCGGCGCTTGACCATTTGTCTGTTTCTGTTACAATTCATCATTTCTTTCTAAGTTTTTAATGCAAAGATAGAAGAAATGGGTGTAAAATCACTTCACACATCAAAAATAATTCAACTTGCGCAACATATTTTCCTACTTTTCCGTTATCTTTGTACCAAAATTATAAGAAACAAAATAAAACAAGATAATATGGCAATCAACCAATTAAACAAATATGTCTGGCTCGTGGAAACCATCCACAAGGCAAAGAAAAGGGGCGGCATCACCCTGAAGGAAATCCAAAGCAGATGGTTGGACTCTGACCTCAGTGAGGGAACGGAACTCTCCCGAAGAACCTTCATCAACAACATCCATAGCATCGAGGAACTGTTTGAGATAAACATCGAATGTGGCAGCGGATACCGCTACAACATCGAGTATGGCGACTGTTTCGATGAAGGAAGTACCCGAAGTTGGATGCTCAATGCCTTCTCCCTCCATGCCATGGTTGGCAACAGCCGCAAGCTCAAGGAACGGGTCCTTCTGGAAGATATGCCTTCTGGCAGAAACTTTTTGGAAGACATCATCAAGGCCATGCGTGACAACCATGTCATTTTCATCTCTTACTATAGTTACAATTCCGAGAAGTATTATGAGTTTGACATCCATCCTTATTTCGTGAAGGCTTTCAAGAAACGCTGGTATGTGGTTGCCTATAGTCCTGGCACGAACGATATCCGTTGTTATGCCCTTGACCGTATGGAAAATGTCATCATCTCAGACAAAGTTTTCAAGATGCCAAAGGATTTGGAACCGGCCGAATATTTCAAGGATTGCTTCGGAATCATCAATAACGAGGATTCCGAAGTTCTGAAGGTGGTGCTCAAGGTAGATGCCTTCCAGAGCAACTACATTCGTAATCTTCCTCTCCATGAGTCTCAAAAGGAAATGAAGCGTACCGATGAATACTCCATCTTTGAGTATCACCTGAAACCAGAATTTGATTTCGAACAGGAGATTTTCTCCAACATGGACACCATGGAAGTACTGGAACCACAATGGCTAAGGGAAGAGGTGAGTGAAAGGTTGAGAAACCTTGCTAAGAAATACAAGATCTGCCCTTCTTCTTAACTCCTCTCAACAAATGATTAAGGCGGTAAATACAAAATTACGTATTTACCACCATTTTCATTTCTGCCAAGGAAAATGATATTGATGCAAACTTTTTTGAATCATAAGGAAATGACTATTCGTGTTCATCACTATGTTTCCCGGATACCAGTAAACATAAGCCATGAAAACTATCACCATAAGGATATAGACCGCAATAAATTTTAGGGCACCATAAAACCAACGTTTCATTTGACTGATCTCTTTGGTATTTAAGATTTGAATTGCAACTCTCACATCAGCCTTATCAAGACCTTTGCTACCATCAACTTTCACAAGATGTTCACGTTGATTGAACAGGATATCCTCTTCATCATCTAAAATGACATAACGATAAGGCTCCTTGGCATTCAATCTCAACCATTCTGCGATTTCCAATCCCTTTGCCTCATGTAAGCATTGCCACTCTTTTGTACCGTCTGCACTACTGAAAGTGATGGAATTACATGAAGGAGTCAAGTCAGTAACCTCACCTGGCAAATGATACTCCTTCCATAATTGCCGTATGTACTCCACGCCTTGCAATCGCCAGGTGGAAGAAATGATGACCTTGGCATCACATCTTTCCAACAAGCGGCGTAACTTGCCTATCGCTTTCTGATCAAACTTACCTTTAGGAGTATTGAGCACTCCATCGAAATCCAAAAATATATACTTCTCCATAGGGGATATTTAATTTTAATTATACATTAGAATCCTATCTTTCTCTTGGTCCTGGTACCTTCCAACCTCTCGCTCTCGCAAAACTCGGTAAGAGACTTGACCATCTTCTCCGGGCTACCATGCAAAATGGTCTGAATGGTGTAATGACGGGCAATATTCTCAATCTCACCACCACTGAAATCATAGCGGGCAGCAAGGAAAGAAGCATCAGCATCCTCCAAAGAAGGTATCATCGCTTGCCAAATCTGTGAACGGCAAGCCAAATCAGGCTTCTCAAATTTCACTTTATAGAGGAAACGACGCTCAAAAGCCTTGTCCATGTTCTCTGCGAGGTTGGTTGTGGCGATGAGAATACCATCCAGCTGCTCTATCTCCTGAAGGATGATGTTCTGAATACTGTTCTCCATCTTCTCCACAGCTCTTTCCGCTCCCACCTGACGCTTGCCGATGATAGCATCAGCCTCATTGAATAACAGGATAGGAGCCTTGACAGATTGCTTCACCTTCTGCTTATAGTCATCGAAGATACCCTTGATGTTCTTTTCGCTCTCGCCAACCCACATGCTCTTAACCTCTGACACGTTCACCTGAATTAGGTCACGCCCTGTCTTCCTGGCTATCTGAAGAACAGTCTCCGTCTTGCCAGTACCAGGCGCGCCATAAAAAAGACAAGCAAAGCCACTCCTGAAATTGGTTTCCCTCAGACGATTTCTGATACTCTGGTAGTGCTCTTCCTCCAAGAGTGTTGCCAGCTCATCAACTTGCTTTCGTTCCTTACTGTTGTAGAACAGCTGCTTGGGTTTGATGTCCTCAAATGACAACATCCCTCCCTTCGGCCGGACACCACGCATGGAAGACAGGTTGAGTTCAGAGAAGAGCAGTTTCTTGGCATCGTCTGTAATCTTGAAGGACTCCCTGTCCACAAAGCCATCATCATTGGTATACTCGATGAACTTCTCCACTAAGAACAAATGGTCACCTTGGCTCAAGCCTCTCTTTGCCCATCTCCAGGCAGCCTCTCCCTCCTCGTAGAGAAATTCCAAGTCGTGATAGCGGATATCGTCATCACCATCTATGACAAAGAGTGTACAGAACAACAGAAAAAGGGGAAATTCTGTATCCTCCACATCTATGTCAAATGAAGATATGGCCTTGACAAAAGCCAGGTTCTCATTCTTGCGAACCAATGCCCTGAGCTTCTTTTTTAATATTTGCCTGTCAAGTTTCCTGCGACGGCATTTTGTGAAAAGTTCATTGAACTTGTCAAACAATTCCCTGTCTGTAAGCTCCTCCACATCAGAGGGTATATAACGTTGATTCTGCTGAAATGCCTCCATCACCTCCATGGGGATGCAGTAGTAAAGACCTTCATCCTTACTCCGGCAGACATATTCCTTGTCAACAAGTTCCTCTGTCTCCTTGGAATATCGAAGCAAGCTAAGGATTCTGCAATCCAGAAAATCCGTATAGTCAGAAAACTGGATGTGATTGTCATCACACCTGTCGGCAAACAATGCCATGATGGCACTGGCACGCTTGGAGATACACAACTTGTCAGAAACAAATCCAAGATATGGGTCTGCCTCCTGATAGAACTTCTCACCAAGTGAAGAACCCTTGGCCTTGTCTACGATAATCTCGAAGGCTTGGAGCAAGTCCATCTGCTCCATACCTTTCTTACATGACGTTTGCATAACCATAATAACACTACATTAATACATATAATTTTCTCCATGAGGGAAAGACTTCTGAAGTCAGTTCCTCCCAATATGATTCTCAAATAAGGTCTGTTTCCCATCAGTCATATTTAAATGAAGAAATCATCCTCTTCTTCGTCCTCACCATTAGGAAACATAACACTTCTCTCATACTCAGGGTCATAAAAATTATACCCATTCTTCACCTGCCGGATTTTCTTCTGGATGGCACCAATCTTCTTCAGCTCAGAAAGCTGCAGATGATCCTGCCTGAATTCCAATATCTCCTCCAACTCTCTCTCAAAGGAATCTACCTCAGCCTGAAATTCATTAAATTCAGACTCAGATTCTTCGAAGAGGTCAGTATCAAGAGCCTCATTCAAACGTCTGTTCATATCCTCCAATTTCATCTTTAATGCCGTATTCATCTGTCTGATATTTTAAAAGTAAAACAATTGACACTCATATACTTTGTGTCTGATTCTGTATTCTGGTGCAAAGTTACGGGGCAGCTATGAAAGTTCGTTTCACAGGTAGAGAATATTTTCTCCAGAGCAACTATTTTTCTCACCATTCAGCTAATTTTGGATATATGACCGATAGCCTCGCCATAGTATAGCCTTAGCCATTAACTCCGTAAGCAACTTTTTAGCGAAGAAGCAATTTTTTAGCGAAGAAGCAATTTTAGCGTTCATCTATTCCATCAACAAGAACTTTACAACTATACTTGGGACACCATATCAGGAGATATGATATGGTGTAGATGGAATGTTAGCTTGTAGTATATATGTTCTTTGTTACCATCAGTCTTTTTGAAATCTATGAATAGGACAGCATCTTAAAGAATATTTGTAAATTACAGGTTAATATAATGTAAAAAGAAGACTTAGATGAATAACTTAAGGCATTTTTTTATATCTTTGCAACATAAAAAATCGTCAAAACGTGAGAAATAGCCTACTATTATCCCATCAAAACGTGAGAAATAGGGCATAGATAGGCCGTCATAACGTGATAAACAGAAAATTATGAAGAGAAAAATATATAATGAAATGCTGCAATGGAAGCAGAATTCTCAAGGAAAATCTGCTTTGATGATAGATGGAGCACGCCGAATAGGTAAGAGCTATATTGTGGAGGAGTTTGCCCAAAAAGAATATAAATCATATATTCTGGTTGACTTCAACAATGCAGATAGTGATTTAATGGAAATTTTTGATAAGTATCTGAAAAACTTGGATTTGTTTTTCAGTTACTTGGCTTTGTATTTTAATGTAACGCTGTATCCTCGTAATACCGCCATTATATTTGATGAAGTACAGCTTTATCCAAAAGCACGTGCTGCTATCAAGTATCTGGTAAAAGATGGTCGGTACGATTATATTGAAACAGGCTCACTGGTTAGTATCAATAGGAATGTGAAAGATATAGTTATTCCATCGGAGGAATGTCGCATGAATATGTATCCTATGGATTTTGAGGAATTTCTATGGGCAATGGGAGATGAGCAAATGATGCCGTTCATCCGCGATTGCTATGAGAAAAAGAAAGCTTTGGGGCCATTGCATCGTAAGGTAATGGATTACTTCCGACATTATATGATAGTGGGAGGTATGCCTCAGGCAGTTGTTGAATATGTAGAAACCCATGATTTCATGAAAGTGGATATGGTTAAGCGAAATATCCTTTCCCTGTATAAGGCTGATATTGAGAAGTATGCTGTGGGCAACGAAATCAAGGTAAAAGCAATTTTCGAGGAGATTCCTTCGGCTCTCAGCAAACATGAGAAGAAGTTCCGGTTGACTGCCATTAGCGATAAGGCTCGTTATCGGGAGTATGAATCTTCATTTTTCTGGCTGGCTGAGTCAAGGGTGGTAAACATCTGCTATAACTCTACTGCCCCTGATATCGGACTGCGATTGAATGAGGAACGCACCACCTTGAAGTGCTATATGGCTGATACAGGTTTGCTGATAAGTCATGCTTTTAACCTGAAGACGATTATGGGAAATGAACTTTACCTGAAGTTGGCTTTGGGGAAACTGGAGTTAAATGAAGGTATGTTGGTCGAAAATGTTGTGGCGCAGATGTTGAGAGCTTCTGGCTATGAATTGTTTTTCTTTTCGAAGAACTCTGCGACAAGTGCGGAAGATAGGATGGAGATAGATTTCCTGATTCCTAAGCCTGTCATCACGAATCGGCATAACATCTCTCCTATAGAAGTGAAATCAGGTAAAAGCTTTACCACGACCTCTCTTAATAAGCTAAGAGCCAAATTTGCTCCTATGCTTGCCGAAGCGTATGTGCTTCACCCAGGTGATGTAGAGGAGAAGGATGGAGTGATCTATCTGCCATTATATATGGCAGGACTGTTGTAGAATGAGATTTTTGATGTTATTTATATAATAGTGCCAATTCATCCCAAAGGCACGAACATCATTAAATGACGAGAAAACAGACTTCAAGAAAGGAATATTACCTTTCCCTCAAACTCATGATTAGACTGCAACTTAAGCAGAGAGAGCAAGTCATGCAGAGAATCATCACATGTTCTCCTGTTTTCGTGTTTTCATGTTTTCAAACTCGAAAGAACATTGCAGATAGTCTGCAGATACATGTAGGATTCTATACATATCTTAATAATATATTTGAAAATGGAGAGTGTAAATTAAACTGTGTCAAGCTACAATAAAAGTAGTTTAACACAGTTTTTATATTATGGAC
>OFMQ01001121.1_pt1 | contig 14989 bp, 10 predicted proteins | sample 1541851 | NCBI WGS metagenome assembly OFMQ01 (sample SAMN04209227, study PRJEB22552) | human gut metagenome | biome: gut; material: feces | host: Homo sapiens | place: USA: Oklahoma | reverse complement strand
CGTAAATGCTGCAAAAATGATTATGAGGTATCCGGCTTTCATGACTGTTCCTGTTTTTTGCGTTCGCGGCGGCGTTCGAAATTCCCGATGCGCCCTACGAAATAGTAGAGTGCCGGGTAGACGAAGATGCCCAGCAGCGTGGCGAACAGCATACCGCCCACCAGTGCCACGCCCATGATGTTGCGTGCCGTGGCGTAGACCCCGCTGGCGAATACCAGCGGCATGACGCCGAGGATGAACGCGAAGGCGGTCATGATGATCGGCCGCACGCGCAGTTTGGCGGCGCCGATCGCGGCGTCCATCAGCGACAGGCCCTTTTCGTTGAACAGCCGGTCGGCGTACTCCACGACCAGGATGGCGTTCTTGGCCGCCAGGCCGATGAGCATCACCAGGCCGATTTGCGCGTACAGGTTCAATTCATAACCGAACCAGTACAGGCCCAGGAACGCGCCAAGGGCCGCGATGGGCACCGTCATGAAAATGCTGAGGGGCAGGGACCACCGTTCATACAGGGCCGCCAGGATCAGGAAAACGAAGACGGAGGAGAGCAGGAAAATCTGCACGATGCCGATGCCGTTCTGGATTTTTTCTTCCTGATAGCTCATGTCCGCGTAGCTGTAACCCATGTCGGAAGGCATGCTGGCTTCAAAGGTTTTTTCCAGCGCTTCCATGGCCTGGGAATTGGAGTAGCCCCGGGCGGGCGTGACCATGAGTTTGGAGGAATTATACAGGTTCTGGCGCAGCAGGAATTCCGGCCCCGTGATATCCGTGATTTTCACGAGGGTGGAGAGGGGTACGGAACTGCCCGTGTTATTCTTCACATAGAAGTTTTTGAGCATGTCCGTTCCGGTGCGGTCACTGCCCTGCGCCTGGATGTACACTTGCCACTGCTGGCCGTAAAGGGTGATGTAGTTGATGAACAGGGAACCCATGTAGGCCTGGAGCAGGCTGTTGGCTTCACTGATGCTGACGCCCAGCGTGGCGCATTTTTCTTCATCCAGCCGCACATCTTTCTGTTCCACGGCGAAGGACATCACACTGCGCACGCCGCCGTTGTTGTTCGGGTCGAATATCGGAAGCTTGTTCGCTTCCTTCACAAAGATGTCCGTTTGTTCCGCCAGGTATTCCGTACCCTTGCCGTCGCGGTCTTCCAACATGAAGGTGACGCCGTTGGCGGAACCTACCCCCGCAATGGCCGGAGGCTGGAAGCACATGGTGATGCCTTCGGAAACTTTCGTGGTCAGCAGGGCGTTCAGCTGGGCGGTGACCGCCTGGGCGCTCTGGTCCGGATTGGGGCGTTCCTCCCAGGGCTTGAGCATGACGAAGAAGAAGGCATTGTTCGTGCTTTGCACGCCCGTCAGCAGGCTGAAGCCGGAGATGGCAATCACGTCTTTTACGTTCGGGTTCTGACGGATGAGTTCGGAGACCTTGTCCGCGGCGGCCGTAGTCAGCTGGAGGGAGCGGGCTTCCGGCATGATCAGGGCCGCGAACAGGTAGCCCTGGTCTTCGTCCGGCAGGAAGCCGTTGGGGATTTTCTTGGCTACGGGGACAATCGCGTAGGCGATCAGAGCCAGCAGCGGAATGGAGATGATGAGCTTGCGGGTCAGGAAGTGGCACACTTTGGTGTAGCCGCTGGCCGTGGCGTCATAACTGCGGTTGAAAACGCGGTAGAAGAATTTCAGCGGGCCTCCCTTGGACGGGTCCTTGGGTTTGAGCAGAATGGCGGACAGCGCCGGGGAGAGCGTCAGCGCGTTGAACGCGGAAATAAGCATGGAAATGGCGATGGTCACGGCAAACTGCTGGAAGAGCGTGCCTGTAATGCCCGGCAGCAGCAGGGAGGGCAGGAACACCGCCGCAAGCACCAGGGCAATGGCGATGACGGGGCCGGAAACTTCCTCCATGGCGGCGAAGGCCGCCTGGCGGGGCGTGAGGCCGCGCTCCATGTGGGATTCCACGGCTTCCACCACCACAATGGCGTCATCCACCACCAGGCCGATAGCCAGCACCATGCCCATGAGGCAGATGGTATTCAACGTGAAGCCCAGGAGCGGAAACAGCGCGAAGGTGGCGATGATGGATACCGGAACGGCGATGGCCGGAATCAGCGTGGCGCGCCAGCCTTGCAGGAAGACGAACACCACCAGGACCACCAGCAGGAGGGCTTCCACCAGCGTGTGCTCAATTTCCTCAATGGAGGCGCGCACGGCCAGCGTGGTGTCCAGCGTCAGGTTGTATTCCATTCCGGCGGGGAAGCTGCGGGAGCGGTCTTCAAAGAGCTTGACCAGAGCGTCCACCGTGTTGATGGCGTTGGAGCCGGGAGCGGCGTACACGGCGATGGCGCCGGAATCCCTGCCGTTGTATTTGCTGGATACGTTGTAAGTCTGGGAGCCCAGCTCCACCTTGGCGATGTCTTTCAGGTAAAGAAGCTTGTTCCCCTCCGCACGGATGATGATGTTGCCGAATTCCTCAGCCGTCTGAAGGCGCCCCTTGGTCTGGATACTGTATGTGAATTCCGTTCCGGGAGGGGCCGGCTCCGCGCCGATCTGGCCGCCGGGAATCACGGTGTTCTGCGCCTGGATGGCGGACTGGACTTCTCCCACGGAGATGTTCTGGGCGGCCATTTTGGTGGTGTCCAGCCAGATGCGCATGGCGTAGCGGCCTGCGCCGAACACCTGCACGTCGCCCACGCCGGGAACGCGTTTCACGGGGTCCACCAGGCTCACGTAGGCATAGTTGCTCAGGAAAATGGCGTTCAGGCTGTCATCCGGAGAATACAGGTTGATTACGGCCAGCGGGCTGCCTGTGGACTGCGTGATGGTGATGCCCATCTGGGAGACCTCCGCGGGAATCTGGGCGGTGGCCTGCCCGTAGCGCATGTAGGCCAGCGTCTGGTCCATGTTGGGGTCCGTGCCGACTTCAAAGACGATGCTCAGGGAGCAGATGCCGTTGTTGGCGTTGGTGGAAGTCATGTAATCCATCCCCACGACGCCGGAAATGGACTGCTCAATGGGGGAGGCTACGGAATTGGCCACCGTCTCCGCATTCGCGCCCGGGTAGGTCGCCTGCATCTTGATGGTGGGCGGGACGATATTCGGATACTGCTCAATGGGCAGCCCCATCAGGGACAGGCCGCCGAGCAGGATCATCACGATCGAGATGACGATGGCAATGGTCGGGTGTTTGATGAAGAAGCTGGACATGGCGTTAAATCATGAAAATGCGCGGGGAAAAAGGGAAGATGCCGGGTCTCCGGAGAAGGGAGGTTATTTGGCGGACGGCTGGGCTTCTCCATCCTTCATGCCTTCCGGCGTCCTGGCCTTTTCAAAGGACTGGGCCCCTATGGAGGGCATGACGGGCTGGGAAACTACGGGCTTGTAGGGAAGCGGTTTGACGGGGGCTTGTCCCTGCACCTTGGCCGCCTGCATGATTCCCTCCACCACGATGGGGCTGTCCTTCGTGAAGGTGGAGTGCGGCATGGGAATGATGTTGATTACCTGCATGCCGTCAACGACGGGGCCGAGGTTGACGACCTGCATGTGGGGAATGTTCTTGTCATCCAGGTAAATGATGAATTTGGCGCTCTGGGCGGACAGAATGGCGCGCGGAGGCACCAGCGCGGCGTTTTCCAGCGTTTTCACCGTGGCGCGGACGCGGACGAACATGCCGGGCCGCAGCGTCAGGTTCGGATTGGGAATGTGCCCGACGATGTTGATGGTGCCGGTCTGGGCATCCACATTCCTGTCAATGGCCACGGGTTCGCCCTGCATGGGATATTCCGTGCCGTTGGCAAGAATCACGTCAAATTTGAGGTGCTTCTGCCTGGTCAGATTATTGTCCATGGAGTTCAGGAAATCCCGTTCGCTCACGGAGAAATCCACCCGGATGGGGTCAATGGAGGAAATGGTGGTCAGCGGCGTGGGGCTGGAGGGCGTCAGCAGGTTGCCGATGGAAGGGGTTGCCAGGCCGGCCAGGCCGGAAATGGGGGCTGTAATGGTGGTGAATTTAAGATTGATTTTTGCTTCATCTACCTGGGCCTTTGCCGTGGCGATGGCGGCTTCCGTTTCCTGGACCTGCTGCAGGGCGTCGTCCAGCTGCTTGCGGCTGACGGAGCCGGTTTTCACCAGCGGGGTGTAGCGTTCCACGTCCAGCTTGTATTTTTTCAGCGTGGCTTCATATTGTTCCAGTCTCCCCTGGGCCTGGTCCAGCGTTGCCTGGAACGGGCGGGGATCAATCTGGAAAAGCACCTGGCCCTTCTTGACATAAGCGCCGTCCCGGTAATCCTTGGAAAGAAGGTATCCCGTCACCTGGGAGCGGATTTCGGCATCTTCCGTGCCGCGCAGGGTGCCCACCCATTCCTGCCTGATGGGAACATCCTTCGTGACCAGTTTGGTCACCTGCACTTCGGGAACGAGCGCCGGCGCCTGGGCTGCGGAATCCTTTTCCCCTTCGCAGGAAGTTAATATCATCACCGGGGAGCAAAGGAGCAGGGTTGTTGCGGCAAACGTCAAAGGCTTGTTATACATAAATGAATGCGGTTGGTTGCGGCTGGTGCCGGAAGATGCGGCAAAGCGAAAGAATTTTCTCTTCTTTTTCTTGCAAAGTCAACGCAAAGATGTGTTCTGAATTCTGCAAAATATCTGTAACCTTTGCATAATGAAAGGATAATTTAATTAAACAAATGTATAATATGTGATTTGTCCCGGTACCGCTTGGAAGCGGCTGCTGCGGTTTGGGGCTCCTTTATTTCAGGATGCCAGCCGCCTCTTGCGGAGCATGGCGTCCATGCGCGGCTTTCTTCCCATGAAATCCATGAACTGCCGCATGGGCGGGACCGCATAGCCTTTTTCCAGAATGGTTTTCCGGAATTTTCCTGCCGTTTCCCTGTCCGGGCCTCCGGCCCGTTCAAAGGCTTCAAAAATATCCTTGTCCAGAACTTCCGCCCATTGGTAGGAGAAATAAAAGGAGGCATAGCCCGCAGGAGAGGAAAACAAGTGACGCGCCGTGCGCAGCTTGCCGGCTCTTTTGAAATCTTTGAAATAATCCATATCTCCCGCTACGGAGGAATCCACATCATCGAGAGAGCCGGCGGAGTAGCGTTCCGGTGCCGCATGGACGGCCAGGTCCATCTTTGCGTACAGGAGCTGCCCGGCCAGCGCGAGGGCAGGCGTATTGCCGCGGGAGGCGTCCAGAGCGTTCAGCATTTCCTCCGGAATGGGGAATCCCGTTTGTTCATGACGCGCAAAGCTTTTCAGCACGTCCGGCCGCCAGCACCAGTTTTCCATGAATTGGGAGGGGACTTCCACAAAATCCCGCGGCACGCTGGTTCCCGCCAGGGAAGGAATGGAAACCCTGGTAAACATCAGGTGCAGCAAGTGGCCGAACTCATGGAATAAAGTCCTGACTTCCCGGTGGGACAGTGTCACCGTGTCTCCTGCCGAGGGGGGATGGATATTGAGGCAGACCATGCCCAGGCGCGGTTTGCCCGGGGTTTCCGGCGTGGACGGGCTGCCCGTATCCAGGGTGTTCATCCACGCTCCGGCCCGTTTATTGCTACGGGAGAAAATATCCAGGTAAAAGGAACCCAGTCGGTCGCCGTTGCCGTCGTCAATCGTGAAAAAGCGCACGTCCGGATGCCAGACTTCCACGGCTCCGGCGGATTCGCCTGCCGGGATGCCGGAGAGGGACTGCCGCGTCGGAATCTCCTTCACGCGGATGCCGTACAGCCGCTCCGCCAGGGAAAACAGGCCGTCCAGCACGCGGGGAAGGGGAAAGTGGCGGCGCAGTTCTTCCTGGTCCAGCCGGAAATGTTCTTCTGCCCGGAGATTGGCGTAATAGGCCACGTCCCAGGGATTCAGTCGGGCGTTTTCCTGCCCCGTAAGGCGGGCTTTCAGGCTGCGGAGCGTTTCCATTTCACGGAAAAAGGGGGCCTTGATCTTGTCCAGCAGCTCATTGACGAACTTTATGGCGTTTTCCCCGTTTTCCGCCATGCTCTCGCGCAGGGCGTAATCCGGGTATTCCTTATATCCGCACAAATGCGCCTTTTCACGGCGCAGGGAAAGGATTTCCCTGATGACGGGTTCCGTGTCGCATGCTCCCGTAGCCAGAGACTGGCGGTGTTCCCATAAATCCTTCCGTCATTCTTCCCGGCGGGCTTTTTCCATGACCCGGGCGGAAGCCGCGGAATCCAGCGTAAACGTCCAGCCCGGATCGGACTGGCCGGGATGGCGCCTCAGGAACTCCTTGCGCGCCTGTTGCAGGGCGCCTCCGTCTATTCCATCCAGAAGGGCGGCGTTTCGCACCGTCCAGGTCCAGGATTTCCTGGCGTCCATGTATAAATTGTTGAAACGCTGGGAGGCGAGCGTCAGTTCCCTGTCAATGGCCTCAAGCCGTGCGCGCTTGTCCGGCGGCAGATCCGCACCGTTGTTCCGGAAGCTCTGCATGCTTAGTTCCATGTACCGTTTCTGTTCGGGAGTCAGATGGGTTTGCCGCAGGCGTTCCTCCGCGGTTTTCAGGACTTTCCACAGGGCCTGGTCTTTCGTGACGGAAGAAAGGAAGGCGGACACGCGGGGAGCCACGGAATCCATGGCCTTGCGAAGTTTCCCGCTGTCGCACAGGCTTTTCAGGACATAGGCCTTGCACATGCCTTCCGTAAGGAGGCCATTGCTTTTCTCCAGCGCTCCGAATGTATTTTCATACGTCATTTCCTCCGGACGGAGGCGGCTGATTTCCTCTACGGAGGCCCGGGTGCGGCGCATGGCTTCCTGAATATCCGGTTCCAGTTTGTCCGGAGTCAGCCGGCTCCAGCGGATGGGACGCCCCTTGTCCAGGAAAGGGTGGGCGGGAGAGGCCGCCGGGGAGGGGAAGGCCATGGAGAAAAAGAGGAAAAGGAGGTAGAAACACTGCCTGGGTAAACTCATGGCGGCCATTCTACTGGAAGCCGGTTTCTCCTTCAAGCCTTGCGCTTTTCGTGTCTGCATCAGGGGAAAAGCCGGGGCCCGGTCTTGAACGGCTTCCCGTTTGCATGTATGAATCAAGGGGATGTCCACCAAAATCTTTCTCTATGATACTACGTTGCGGGACGGCGCGCAGAGTGAAGACGTCAACCTGAGCGCGACGGACAAGGTCCGCATCGCCCGCCAGCTGGATTATCTGGGCATGGATTACATTGAGGGCGGCTGGCCCGGCGCCAATCCGGTGGAAACGGAATTTTTCAACGCCATGAGAGGTGTCGGACTAAGGAATGCAAAGCTGGCCGCTTTTGGAAGCACTCACCATCCTTCCCATACTCCGGAGACGGATCCCACGCTGGCCGCCCTGATATCCAGCGGCGCGCGGGTGGCCGCGGTTTTTGGGAAATCCTGCCCCCGCCATGTGGAAGTGGCCCTGGGCATTTCCCGGGAACGCAATCTGGAAATTATCGGCAATTCCATTTCCTTCCTTAAGAAAAATATGGAAGAAGCCTTTTTTGACGCAGAACACTTTTTTGACGGCTTCAAGCGGGATCCGGAATACGCCCTGGCTGTGCTCCGGACAGCCTGGGAACATGGAGCGGACTGCCTGGCGCTGTGCGATACCAACGGAGGCACCATGCCGGAGGAAATCAGCTCCATTATCAGGACGGTCAGGGAACGCCTGCCGCATGCCCTTCTGGGCATCCACGCCCACAATGACTGTGAACTGGCCGTCGCCAACAGCCTGGCCGCGGTAAACAGCGGAGCCATCCAGGTGCAGGGGACCGTAAACGGCATCGGGGAGCGTTGCGGAAATGCCAATCTTTGTTCCGTCATCCCCAACCTCCAGGTGAAGATGAAAGGATTTTCCTGCCTCAGCGGCGCTTCCCTGACGCGGCTCAAATCCACTGCCGCCTTTGTCTCGGAAGTATCCAATCTGGCGCCTTTCCGGCGGCAGCCCTTCGTAGGGAACGCCGCTTTCGCCCACAAGGGCGGAGTGCATGTCAGCGCGATCATGAAGGAAGCCGCTTTGTACGAGCACATCGACCCCTCCCTTGTGGGGAACGCCCAGCGCGTGCTGATGACGGAGCAGGGCGGCAGGAGCAACATCCTTTCCCTGTCCCGCACCCTGGGTTTTGAACTGGAAAAGGGGGACCCCCTTCTGGACGTGCTTTCCGCCGCCGTGAAGAAAAATGCCGCACTGGGGTATGATTACGTGGCCGCCCCGGCCAGCGCGGAGCTGCTCTTCCTGCGGCACATGCCGGACAATGCCTTGAAACCGTATTTCAACATCCTGCGCACTGTGGTGCTGACCTCACGCCATGAAATGGACCCGGACATGATGGTGGAAGCCTCCCTCAAGCTGGATGTCCACGGCAATGTGGAGCACACCGCCGCCGGGGGCTTTGGCCCTGTGCATGCGCTGGACAGGGCCCTGCGCCGCGCCCTGACGCGCTGGTATCCGGAATTGGAACAGATGCACCTCATCGACTACAAGGTGCGCGTGCTTTCCCCCACCCGGACGAACATTCCGGAGGCGGAGGATGAAAACGGCACCGGCTCCAATGTCCGCGTGCTTATTGAGTCCTCGGACGGCGTCGCCACCTGGACCACCGTGGGCGTTTCCTACAACATTATTGAGGCCAGCCTGGAAGCCCTGGCGGACGCCGTCACGTACAAGCTCTACAAGACGGAGCAGGCCAGATGGCGTGCGGAATGCTGAGGTGCGGCGCTCCTTCCCAGGGGACGTGGGCGCCCCTCATGGCTTTTCCTTTTTCTTCCCGTTCCTTTGCGAGGGGCGGGCCGGAAGCTGAAGGGCGGAAAAGGTTCCTCCTGTCGGTTGAATGGCTCAAAATGAACAGGAAGAGGAGCAATGAGCTTCGTGAACAGGTTCGGGCGACGGTGTCCTTTTTTGAGACGGCTCCTGTGTTCTTTCCTGTTCTCCATTCATGTTAGTCAATCACGTTGCCGCAGTTAACGCCGGATTGCTGCCAGTTTGCCCGGAGAACGGATGCCCTGCCGGGAAAATACCGTTATTTTTCCGGTTTTTGCTTCCCGGCCGCATCTGCCGGGGTAAATAAAACATTGACCCGCCAGCGGGGAAGCTTTATCCTGAAATCCTCATTCAACCAGAGGTAGATTACAGCCGTGGAGGACGATATTATTTGTACAGAAAAAATCATTGCGGAACGCAAGACGTTCTTTCTTGATCTCAAACAGAATGCGCGCGGCAAAGTGGTGCGTATTACGGAAAAGGTGAGCTCCAACCGGGACCGGATTATGGTGCCTGCGGAAATTTTGGATGATTTCATCGCCGCTCTCCAGGATATCCGGGAGACCCTGAAGCAGCAGGGGGAATAAATTTTCCCCCTCCCTCCTGTTCTTTATTTCACCAATAGCGGGGCTGCGGCCGTCCCGCCATTTCTTAGTATCCGGGGCATTGCAAATCCGGCGGGCAAAAAGCCGTTTTGTCTGAATTAGGCGTTGTCAAAAATAAAAAAGGGAGTATTTTTACTTCCCGGTTTTGCCGTCCCCTTTTTTCATATTCCGGAGCATTCTGCATTCCGGAGGCGCGGGGCCGGAATGTTGATGCAACCATGAATATTTCAGAGATATGACGACACAACAGGAATTGACTCCGGAATTGATACGGGCTGCGCTGACCACGGTAAAATTTCCGGGGTTCAGCCGCGACATCGTATCTTTCGGGCTGGTGAAAAAGATTGACATTGACGCTGAAAACAACGTCACGATTGATTTGGTGATTGAGAGCAAAAATGCGGATATTCCCCGTTACATTTTTGAAGGCGTTCACGGCGTGATGAAGCATTTGCCCGGCGTGAAGCACTGCGACGTCAATATCGAGCATAAGGCTCCGGAAGCCAAAAAAGGAATCAATGACGATCCCTCTACCTGGAAATCCTCCGTTCCCGGCGCCAAGCATGTCATTGCCGTGGCTTCCGGCAAGGGCGGGGTGGGCAAATCCACCGTTTCCGCGAACCTGGCGGTGGCCCTGAGCAAGCTGGGGTATTCCGTCGGTCTGGTGGACCTGGATATTTACGGCCCTTCCATGTCCCTGATGTTCGGCACTAAGGAACGCCCCGGAGCCAATGAGAATGACGAATTTATCCCGGTAACGGCCCATGGCGTGAAACTTCTTTCCATGGGGCTGCTGATTAATGAATCCGATCCTGTAGCGGTGCGCGGTCCCCTGGCGACACGCTACGTCCAGCAGTTCCTGCGCAACGTGGCATGGGGGGATGTGGATTTTCTGATTCTGGACCTGCCTCCCGGCACCGGAGACATTCAGCTGACCATTGTCCAGACGGCCGAACTGGACGGCGTGGTGGTAGTGACCACCCCGCAGGAAGTGGCGCTGATTGACGCCCGCAAGGCGATCGGCCTCTTTGAACGGGTGGAAACCCCCATTCTGGGCATAATTGAAAACATGAGTTATTTCCAGTGCCCCTCTGACGGCAAGATTTACCATATCTTTGGCGAAGGAGGCGGCGAACGGGAAGCGGCCAAACTGGGAGTGCCCCTGCTCGGCAAGATTCCGCTGGATATTTCCACCCGCTTCGGCGGGGACGAAGGCCGCCCCGTGGCCCTGGAAGATCCCGGGCAAAATCCGGTTTCCGCCGCGTTCCGCCAGGTGGCTGAACAATGTGCCCGTGTGGTGCTTGACCGCTGAATGTCCCGGACGGGGCGGAAGGCCCGGTACGGTTGGTAACCCTTAAATTTGAAGCCGGATTGGAGCCTGCCGCTCCGGTCCGGCTTGTTTGCCGGCATGTTCCGGTTCCTTTGAATGAGGAATGCATGGAAGGAAATAAAAAAATGAATAAGACGTGGAATTTGAAGGAAATGAAAAAGTTGATACCGCTGGCCCTTCCGGTGCTGGTGGTCAACCTCTCCATTGTGGGCATGGGGGCGGTGGACGCTATTGTGGCCGGGCGCGCCGGCGTGACGGACATGGCCGCCGTGGCCCTAGGGTCTTCCGTGTACCTGCCCGTGGCTCTCTTCGCCTGCGGCGTGCTGATGATCATCGGCCCCGTGATTGCCAACATGCGGGGGAAAAGCCATGAAAGCCGCGTGGGCTACATGACCAACCACGGCCTGTGGCTGGCGTTGATGCTCAGCCTGGTTTCCATGCCGGTCATTTATGTGTTGAGAAATGTATTCGGCTGGATTTCCGATGACGCCGCCATGTGCCGGATGGCTTCCGCCTACATGTTCGCCATTATGTGGGGCCTTCCCGCCAACCTGGGGTTCGTGGCCCTGAAGAGCCTGAACGAAGGCTCCAACATGACGCGTCCCGCCATGTACGTGGGATTGTGCGGCCTGCTGCTCAACATTCCCCTGAACTACATGTTCGTCTTCGGCATGTACGGTTTTCCCCGCATGGGCGGAGCGGGGTGCGGCGCGGCCACGGCAGTCATTTTCTACATTGAATTCCTGCTGATGTTCCTGCTGGTTTACTTCAATCCCAAGCACAGGCCGTACCGCAGGCACATCATTTCCTGGCGGCGGCCTACGCCTTCCGTCATCACGCACCTGGTTCGTTTGGGCGTGCCGATAGGCGTTTCCCAGCTGTGCGAGGTGATGCTCTTCTGCGCGGCGGCTCTGGTGCTGGCTCCGCTGGGAGAGACTCAGGTGGCGAGCCACCAGATTGCCGGGAACGTGGGAGGCCTGGTGTTCATGCTCCCGCTCTCCGTAGGGCTGGCGGCTTCCATCCGCGTGGCGTACCATCACGGCAGGAATGACCTGGCAGGCACCAGATCCGCCATTCTGTCTTCCTATGTGCTGGTGCTCACCATCTGTCTGTGCACCTTTGGAGGCATCACCCTGTTCCGCGAGCAGATTGTGCACCTGTACAATGACTCGGAGCTGATTGTCAGCACGGCTTCCGTCCTGCTGGTTCTGGCGGCGGCCTACCAGCTTCCGGACTGTTTGCAGGTGCTTTCCGTCGGCGTTCTGAGAGGATTCCGGGACACGGCGTCCATTACCTTCATTACGTTCTTCTCTTATTGGATGGTAGGATTTCCGGCGTGCTACATCCTCGCCCGTACGGACTGGATTGTCCCGGCCATGGGAGCGCGCGGCATCTGGACGGGATTCATCATCGGCTTGTCTGTAGCGGCGGTGCTGCTGCTCTGGCGCGTAAGGCGCACCACCAGGCGGGAATTCGCCCTGATGAGGCAGGAGGGATTAAGGGAAAGTTGAGCTTCCGGAACACTTTCTTTCCGCGGGATAAATGCGGCGTTTCGGAAGGTGAACATGGCAGGAAGCATGGTGGAACGTGCGTCTACTGTGCTTTCACGATGTAATGACGGCGTGCGGGAAATGAATCCCCACGCCATCATTATTGAATTATGTCTATTACAATTACCAATCCGGAAGGCCGGAACGTCGAATTCAAGGACCAGCGGGGGCCGACTTGCGGTCTCTACGCCTTGTCCTTTGTCCTGGAATATCTTTATGATATTAAAATCCCCGCCACGGCGGACGGGGACAAGACCAGGGAATCCCTGAGAAACAGGTTCAAAAAGGACGGGAAAACCGTTATTGGAGAATTATATGACGCTACTTCAAGCATGGCCGATTATATCAAGGCGCTTGACCCGTCCAAAATCACGTGTCAGTCTGTTGCCTGTGACGTCGCAGCCATCATTGAAACGCTGAATGGCGGAGGCCTCTGCATGGTTCCTTTTTGCGTGGATGCCTCTGGCAAACCCGATCATTCAGGAATTCACGCTCATTGGTGCGTTTTACTGAACGTCCGGGAAGTAGCCGGAACCGCAGTTGCCTGTCATTGGGGAAAGGATCATGTTTTTAACTTGAGCCAATTGGAGGAAAGCAACAAAGCCATCAAGGATGTGGAAGAACAGTATTGGGGTAAAATTCCTGCCGCCTCTTATTCTTTTTCCATTCCCATTGAGGGATTGAATTATGTTCAGTGCAAAACGAATACAGATACTTCCTGTAAATGTGAGTACCCTCTTCCATTCCCCATCAAGTCCGGTTCCATCAAAAGTATTCCGGCAAAGCCTCTCAGCCAGACACTGGCCGGAAAGATGCTGGTTTTTAGGAATAACGGGAGCTGTGATGAAAACGCCGTTTCTCAATAAACAGTAAAAACAGCAAAGCGGGCAGTCCCTTTATGGAGGGGCTGCCCGCAAACGGTTTGAGCAGATGCTTCGGAGATTTTAGCCGATGCGTTCCACTTTCACGGAGTGGGCCTGGCCGTTGATGATGATGGTCAGGTCACGGGAACCGGAAGGGCCGCTTACCCGGGCGGTGATTCCGTTGTCAATGACGGTCATGGACGGCGCGGCAGACGCAGGCGTTGCGGCAGGAGCGGTGTTTACCTGTACGGGGGCTTCTTCCTTAGGTTCCGGCTTTTTGTAGAAGTCTTCCACCTGCTGCGGGAACATGGCGTAGATGACGCAGTGTTCGTCGTCCGTGGGGAGCCCCTTTTCCGCAAGCTTCTTGCGCAGGTCTTCCATGCCGGGCTTGATCAGGTCCGCCGGACGGCAGGTGATCGGGTCCTTGCCCATCTTTTCCGCGCAGAGTTTCTGCACTTCCGGGTCCACGGGAGCCGAGGTGCGGCCGTAGTAGCCCAGGGCAATGTCCGCCGCCTGGGGGGTGATGTTCTTCCAGCGGCCGAACTTGACGTTCAGCATCGCCTGCACGCCTACGATCTGGGAGGTGGGGGTCACCAGCGGAATCCAGCCCAGGGCCTTGCGGACTACCGGGATTTCCGCGAATACTTCCTCAAATTTGTCTTCCATGCCCTGTTCCTTGAGCTGGGTGCGGAAGTTGGAAAGCATGCCGCCGGGCACCTGGTAGCGGAGCGTGTCAGAGTCCACCACTTCGTTGCGGTGGGAGGCGAATTTGCCCAGACTTTCATAGACGGGTTTGAGCATTTCGGAGATTTCAATGAGCTTGTCCGCGTCGTAATCCGGCTTGCGGGGATTGCCGTTCAGCAGGGCAAGCATGCGCAGGCAGTCCGGCTGGCCCGTGCCGTTGGCGAAGGGGGAGATGGAGACATCGCACGCGTCCACTCCGGCATCAATGGCGCTGAGGTAAGTGGATGCGCCGAGGCCGGCGGTGTCATGCGTGTGGATCCAGACGGGGATGTTCAGGTCCTTTTTCAGGGCGCTGACGAGTTCCTGGGTGACATACGGAGGAATGAGGCCGGCCATATCCTTGATGACGATGGCGTCCGCTCCCATATCCGCGAGTTCCCGCCCCATGTCCACAAAAGTCTGCGTGGTGTGCACGGGAGAAGTCGTGTAGCAGATGGTGCCGTGGGCCTGCGCTCCGGCTTTCTTGGCGGCGCGGATGGAGGTTTCCATGTTGCGCGGGTCGTTCACGCAGTCGAAAATGCGGAAGATGTTCATGCCGTGCTTGGCGCTCATGGCGACAAAGGCTTCCACCACGTCGTCCGCATAGTTGGTGTAGCCCACGATATTCTGGCCGCGCAGCAGCATCATGTGCGGCGTCTTGGGGGCCGCTTTTTTCAGGGCGTCCAGCCGGTCGAAAGGCCATTCTTTCAAGAAGCGCAGCCCGGCGTCGATGGTGGCGCCGCCCCAGGTTTCCAGGGCGCTGAAGCCCATGGAGTCCAGAATGGGGGCGATGGGCAGCATGTCTGCCGTCTTCATGCGTGTTGCCGCCAGGGATTGATGCCCGTCGCGCAGAACGGTGCAGTTGAATGTAACAGAATTCATTATTTAGTTAACTGTTGTTAAAAATTGAAGAGGTGGCTTCTGGAGGGTGATTTTCTCACAGCCTCCCTTGCAGGTCAAGCATACAACAGCGGATTCCCCGGAAGAACTACTGGACGGGGGCCGTCAGTCGCGCCAGGTTGCAGAGCATTTTGAAGCCCAGGGATTTGTTGTTGTAATCCGCCAGGGATTCCCTCTTGGAGGAGGAAAAATCCTGCTCCAGCATGGCTTTTACCTCCGCGCAGGCGGAGGGGGAATGGATAACGGCGGTGATTTCAAAGTTCAGGGCCAGGGAACGGTTGTCCAGATTGGCGG
>OFMQ01001092.1_pt1 | contig 15326 bp, 10 predicted proteins | sample 1541851 | NCBI WGS metagenome assembly OFMQ01 (sample SAMN04209227, study PRJEB22552) | human gut metagenome | biome: gut; material: feces | host: Homo sapiens | place: USA: Oklahoma | reverse complement strand
GTGAAAGTCAGGGCTTTGTGATTTTTTAAGAATAAGAGAGTTTTGACACACCCTCTTATTACGGACGCAAACCTGTCGCCCTGTAAGGGCAAAAGCTTTAAAGAAGCAGGTCATAAACAATGCTTTTGCCCTTACAGGGCGTATTGTTGATTGCTATTATACCCAGGGCGATGCCCTGGGCTATGGTCTGTTGGGCTTTCAGCCCGTTTCAACCGTACAGGTCGAAAACCATCACGCTGTTTTGCTAACGGGCGTCAGAAGGGGCGTCCTCCGGGATGACCCATGGGCGGACGGCCACCCGGAGGTCCCATAGGCGGGCGTCCACCCGGAGGTCCCATCATCGGGCCGTCGTCGCCACGGCGCACGCCTGCCGGGTGCTGCGGCTTGCCTCCGAAGAGGTTGAAGCGATAGGAGATCGTCAGGAGCGCGTAGCTGTTGATGCTGTTATACTCCGTGTCCGTGCGGCCCATGGCGTTGACCACGCGCGAGAGGTTGCTCTGCTGGTGGAGGATATCGTAGAGCTGGAGCGAGATCGTGAGCGGCTTGCCGCGGAGGAAGCTCTGTGCCACCTGGGCGTTCCAAAGCAGTTCGTTGCTGTTGAGCGAGGCGTCGTTGTAGCCTCGGCGACTGTTCATGTGGAGGTCCGTGGAGAGGCTCGTGCCCCAAGGCGCCGTGAGGTTGATGGATCCACCATAGGCGAAGCGCCAGGTGTTGAGGTTTTGCGCCGACTGCAACTGGTTCTTCGTGTGGTTGTACTCCACCGACCCGTCGAGGGCCACCTCCAGCCAACTGTTGCGATAGCTGAAGGTCAGTCGCTCGCTGAGGTTGGTCTGATTGGTGATGTTGCGCTCCACGAGGCTCTGGCGCGACGGCTGCAGGAGCGAGGCGTAGCGGTTGAGATCGACGGTCGTGAAGGTATTGACATTCCACACGCCCATGGTGTCGATACTGGTGTTGAACATCACGCCCGCGTTCAGGTTCCAGTTGCCATTGATGTTGACGGGTCTCACCACGCGGGCTCCCGAGGCGGCGTCGTAGGTCACGCTATTGCCGATGGCGTTGTGGACGGAGGCGAAGTGGAAGAAGGTCATCCACGACTGCGTGTATCTCTGCCGGTAGCCATTGTAGAACATGTGGATGCGATGGGTGAAGGCGGGGCGCAGGCCCGGGTTGCCGACGCTGACGTTCTGCGGGTCGGTATTGTCCGTGATGTCGAGCAGCTGGCTCATCGTGGGCTGTGTGGCCGATCCGCGGTAGAAGAGGCGGAGGTTGCTCTGTGGCGAGAACTTATAGCGGAAGTCGATGGTCGGACTCCAGTCGAAGGAGTTGCGCACGGTATCGACGTGGACGCCGAGGTAGTCCTGCTGGTAGATGCTGTGCTGCGGCTGGAGCTGCACGCCCGCGTTGAATCGCCACTTCTCCTGGTTCATGCGGATCATGAGCTGGATGTTCTGCGTGTGGGTCTTGTACTCCGAGTAGCGGCTCAGCGACTGGTCGAAGTAGCTGCCGAGGGGCTGCTGCAGCAGGGCGAGGTAGCTGCCCCAGGAGCGGTAGGCGGGCTCGACGCCGTCGAAGTAGCCGCCGCCGAGCGAGGAGAAATCGTAGGTGGATCGGTCGCTCTTGCTCAGGGCGTAGTTGTACTGCTAGGCCAGCTGCAGGTAGGTGCGGCGGGCGATGGGCTCGCTATAGGTGGCCTCCACGCCGATGCCGTGGCTCTTGGTGGGCATGAGGTTGTAGCGGTAGGCGCGGTAGATGGAGTCCTGGCCCAGGGCGTCGAGCAGCTGGTAGTACTGCAGGTCCTGGGTGGAGAAGGTCTTGGCGTCAGCATCGTTGTAGTTGCCCTGGAAGCGGAGCGTGACGTTGCGTCCGTTGGCCGAGAGCTTGCGGTTGACCTGGAGCGAGGCCTGTGCCGAGGTGTTGTCGCCATAGGTCACGGTCGTGTTGCGCTGGCGGTTGACCAGGGTGCCCTGGGCCTGCATGGCCGCGAGCAGGTCTTCGGCGAGCGGGTCGTCGCCCTGGGCATAGGGATCCTCTGAGAAGGTGGCCGAGGTGCTCACGTCGAGGCCGTCGCTCTTGCTGAGCTGCAGACTTGGCCGGAACATCACGTTCCACATCGAGTCGGGGGTCCACTCCAGGCGGAAGCGCCCGTCCCAGCTGTTGGACCGCGTGTACTGCTGGCTGAGGCGGCGCGTGTAGGCGTGCTGCGAGGCCAGGAAGTTGTCGGAGAAGACCTTGGACTGCAGGTCGCCGTTGTTGTGGTTCCAGCGCAGGGATCCGTCCCATTGCCAGGTCTTGCCGTTGTCGTAGTTCATGTTGATGCCGGCCATCTTGGTGTTGTTGAGTCCCTGGCGCGTCTGTCCGAACCCGCCCCTTCGTCCGCCGCCAAACATCATGTCGCCGACGTTGTTGGCCGAGAGGAAACCCATCATGCGGAAGTTGTCCTTGAAGTAGGCCGCCATGCCGCGCTCGCTATAGCGCCCGTGGTTGCCCATGGAGAGGTCGATGTTGGAGAAGAATCCTTTGTTCATGCCTTGCTTCATGCCGAAGTCGAGCACGGTCTGCTCTTCGCCGTCGTCGATGCCCGTGACGCGGGCCAGGTCGCTCTGCTGGTCGTAGGCCTTCACCTTGTCGATGATGGAGGCGGGGAGGTTCTTCAGCGCCGTCTTGGTGTCGCCGGTCATAAACTCCTTGCCATCGAAGAGGATCTTCTTCACCTCCTTGCCGTTGATCTTGATCGACCCGTCGTCGCCGATCTCTGCGCCGGGCAGCACCTTGACCAGGGCCTCGACGGTCGATCCCTCGGCCACGCGGTAGGCGGAGGCGTTATACTGGAAGGTGTCGTTCTTGAGCACGACCTTCGGGGCCTGGGCGGCGATCGTCACCTCGCGCAGCACGTGCTCGTCGGCTCGGAGCGTGAGGGCGCCGACCTCCTTGTCCTTGCCGCCAGCGACCACGACATCGTGGCAGAGCGTGCGCATGCCGACGAAGGAGACCTTGAGGATGTAGCGGCCGTCGCGCGGGGCGGCGAGCGCAAAGCGGCCTGTGTCGTCGCTCGTCGTGCCCGAGACGTAGGTGCTGTCCGATCCCAGCAGCTGGACGACGGCATAGCCGAGGGGCTGCTTGTGCTGGCCGTCGATGAGCGTGCCCGAGACGGTCTGTGCCTGGGCCGAGACGCCCACCAGGGCCAGGAGCGCCACCAGGACTATACTGATTCTCTTTCTTATATCCATCTTGTTCTTGTGTAGTTACTATTGTTTTGCTCTTGTTCTTGTTTTTGCTATTGTTCTTGCTTTCTATCTACCGCTTTGTCCTGTCTTAGGATGCGCCAGCGGCCCAATGGTTTAAAATGGGCTCGCAGAAAACGCGACCTGCTGATGGGGAAAAACAACTAAAGTTGCCAATACGTCCTGCTGCCAGGTAAACACCCAAACACAAGGCTTGCGGGGACATAATTCCTGCTGAATTTGGGAAAACAACAAATACAACTTTTACAACAAGTAACAACGCTTCGATAAGATGCGCAGAACCGAGCTCGCTCGAGTTTAGCCATGGCGAGAAAGGGTACCATGAAATGGAACCTACACGCTTCGCGCATATTGCAATCCTGCCTTGGTTAGCATGGACCTCGAAGAGGCAATGTCCCCGCGAAGCGTTGTTCATAGTTGTAAAAGTTGTTCAAGTTGTTTTTCTATCATGTCCTGGCGAAGCATTGCATCAGTTGTTGTCTATATGCCCTGGCGAAGCATTGCTCGTGTCGTCTCGGTCTGTCCTTACAATCTTGCACACTACGCCAGGTGGATGCGCAAGAACGGAAGCCGAAATGTGTATTATTGTTAAAACAGCCAGCTTTTGACCGTCGTTACGACGAAAAATGATAATTTTGTATAGAATAAGAACAGACAAAGAAAGGAAACAGATATGGAACAGAGAATCATCCTATCAGATCGTTTCGAGAGCGATCTCGCGCTGTGTATCTCCGAGTGTGAGCACGATGGCATCTTCGTCATCTGCGACACCAGTTCTCATCGCTTCTGCTGGAGCGAGATGGCCCACTTCCCCACCCTGCGCCAGGCAGAGGTGATCACGATCGTCGATGGCGACGCCAACAAGAACCTGCGCCAGCTCACGCGCGTCTGGGAGCGGCTGCAGAAGGGCGGGGCCAACCGCCACTCGCTCGTCATCAATCTCGGCGGCGGCATGGTGACGGACCTCGGCGGATTCGCGGCAGCGACCTTCAAGCGGGGCCTCAGTTTCATCAACGTCCCCACCACGCTGCTGGCCATGGTCGATGCGAGCGTGGGAGGCAAGACGAGCATCAACTTCGGGGGCATGAAGAACGAGATCGGCACCTTCCAGGATGCTTCCCGCGTCATCATCAATACCGACTGGCTGAAGACGCTCGACACGGACGACCTTCGCAGCGGCTATGCCGAGATGCTGAAGCACGGTCTCCTCGACAGCCAGGAGCGATGGGCCCGACTCGTCGGCTTCGACCTCTCGCAGCCCGACTGGCACGAGCTGGCCAAGATGATCGAGGCGAGCATCGACATCAAGCTCCGCTACGTCAGGCGCGACCCGCTGGAGAAGGACATCCGCAAGTCGCTCAACCTCGGCCATACCTTCGGCCATGCCATCGAGGAGTGGTCGCTCAGCCGCCAGGCGCTGCCCCATGGCCATGCCGTCGCCTTCGGACTGGTCTGCGAACTCTACCTCTCTACGCTCCGCACGGGCTTCCCCACGGAGCAGATGCAGCAGACCGTGCGCTTCGTACGCGAGTTCTACGGCACGCCGGCCATCAGTTGCCAGGACTACGACGAGCTCGTCACGCTCATGCACCACGACAAGAAGTCGCACCACGGAGAGATCCGTTCCGTGCTCCTGAGCGGTTTCGGCCAGCCCATCATCGACCAGACCGTCGGCGACGAGGAGGCTCGCCAGGCGCTCGACTTCCTGCGCGAGGGGGCGTAGGGGGATTTTTAGGTTTAAACAGAAAATGGAGTGACAGGGATGTGTGCGTTGTTTCCAAAACGGCCTGCCGAACAAGAAGCACAACCAAAACAACAAGTATAGCGTATAACTGTTGAATGTGGAGATAACACAAACAACCCAATCACTCCATTTTCAGAAGCCACTCTATTGCGGAGCATACATGGATGCTTTTTTCCGCAAGGCATCTGTGTTTCGGATTTTGAAACGTTGCTGTATATCTTTTGTGATGATGGCCTCCATGAGAGCTCTGTACGTATCCGCGTTTGTCGCGCAAGTACCGCATTTTCGGAAAACTGCCATCAGTAATATAGTCAATAAATGCCGTTTCCTTTTTGCTCTGTCAATACTTGAAGCATGACTCTTTCTTCCACTATAAACGTAAGCATATTTGTCTATTCAAGTACAAATATACTTAAAATATTGAAAGCGAGCCATTTAGCGACTCTAAAATTCGCTAAAATGCAGATTATTGACCTTTCTATCACGCTAAAATGCAGATTTTGACTCGTTCTATCACGCTAAAATGCAGGTTTTTGATCTTTCTATCACGCTAAAATGCAGATTTCACGTCGTCCTATCACGCTAAAATGCAACAGACCGTCGGCGACGAGAAGGCTCGCCAGGCGCTCGACTTCCTGCGCGAGGAGACGTAGGGGATTTCTCTTCTCTCTTTGGGGCTGAGGGGGGGGGCGCCTGGCCTGTCACAGGTTGGGCCCGCCCTTTGTGTGTCAGTATGTCAAAGACCGTGGAGACATGGATTCTGCAGGAGAGGCGGACGTCTGCCGTGGCCAATCGGGAGGCGGGCCTACCCAAGAATCGTGTTCATGCTGCAAAGTTAAGTCTTTCTGCCAACCCAGCCGTGCGATACGATGCGATTGGGTGCGATTGGGTGAGATAAAGTGAGATAAAGTGAGATAACGGGTGATGAGGGTGGAATGAGACGCAAGGGAACGCAAGGAGACGGAAATACCCTGCTATCGAAGCTTCGAGCAAATGGCTGGGGCCAGCGAGGGGAAGGGCCATCACAGAAAGGGCCTCAGAGAGGAGGACATCCTTGGAAGGGAAGGGCCTTGGAGAGAAGAGGCATCACAGCACTTGAGAAGCCTCGGAGAAAGAAGAGCGTTCCAGTTGTTCCAGTATTCCAGTATTCCAATTAATTTCGAGACACCCCCATTTTCTCTTATTATCAATAACTACTTAATAACTAATTAGTTATATAGTATATATAGAGGTAATAGGATTTTGCATACCCTCAAAAAATAACTGGAACAACTGGAACTGGAACAAAGCCCACACACCCTTTTCTCTCTAAAAGGCTTATTACCAACAGATTATCCCTCTCTACTACTTTACTTTCACCTCTATATTCGACAACATAGTCGATATGATAGCCGATAAAAGCCGAAGAAAATGGGGTAAAATAGTTCTCGCAAGGCTTACTTTCCGGTCTTTAGGCCGCAGAATTGACTACGAAAGTGCTACATCAAAAGTAAGGTTTCACCACGATTTGAGAGTGTCTTTTTCACAAAAACGCATGTTGAAAAGAAAAAACCAAGGGCAAACAATCAAAAAACGATCGCATGAAAAAGGGGATCGCATGTAAGCTCCACACGCCCTGAAAGGGCAGAAGCCCCTAGCCCAGGGCATCGCCCTGGGTTATTACGGACGCAAACTTGTCGCCCTGTAAGGTAGGGTGTTCAAAATCCGTTTAAAATCCGACGCATTTTTTCCCTAAGGTATTGATGCGTTTCACGGTCAAATTAGGAGAAAGGTTTTCATTAGTCCATTCTTTGATGTGACGATGTCTTCCTTTCTCCAAACGTTCTTTAAAATCAAAATCAACTCGCCTGTTTCTGTCAGCCAAAGCTATGCGCAGAGGCATTATAAGAATCATTGGGGTAACACCGGTAAGTTTGTCGTTAGACATTCTGGCCTTAGTCGTTCCAAATGTTGATTCTATTGGGTCTGAACTTGCATTGTGTACATCTCCTTCATTTAAGAGAGAGAGCTCACGTTCTAAATATCCCAAGATATAAGAGCCAACTTTTCGCTGTCGCTCATGCTTCAACATCAAGCTTTCTGTCACGAGTTTTTTGCAACGAGCAACAGAGACTTGCGACCACCCGTTGTTTTTGATGTCTTTTTCAATCTTCGTTATACAGTCCATCGTTTCGGCCAATTCATCAACCAGAGAAGCATTCTGCGGAATAAAAGCATATATGCTCTTTATATCCTCCTGCAATGTATGATATACATACTGCATCCTGCTTATCCAGTCAATCCATTTTGACATGTTCATAAAACGTGCAATACTTCGTTGCGATGGAGGTTGTACATAAGCAACATCTTGCATGTTATATTTAAGACGTGTCATCTGAACATTACTTGAAAGCTCTTGAAAATCAGGATCATTCTTGTAAACTCTTTCGAGAAACATGCCAAGAGTATGACTAATATCATGGTGATGTTTATAGCCGGCATCTCTAATGGCCTTACATATACTGGAGCCATTGTCGCTGATAACATATTCTGGCTCATGCCCAATTTTAGCTGCGACTTTCTCCAATACTTCCTGAATAGTTTTTCCACTCCAACTCTTAGCGATAGATATGTCTACAATGGATATGTCTTTTTCTGTGATAGCCATTCCTATATTATCTGCCGCAACAGCAAGTGTAAGCAGCATTTTCTCACTGCCTATCATCATGCTTTCATCGACTACCAAGGCATAACGCTTACCCTTGAAAAGGGTACACGATTCCTTATAGACACTAAGACCTAACTCTTGTGCCCAATAGCCAATTGTCGTATAAGCTGGTACTTCACCGAAAATATTGTCCATAAACTCATTCAGGATATTGAATATTTCAACAATCTGACGTGAACCTATAGACAGACGAGTATAAAAAGCCGTACTCAAAGCAACCATCAAGGATGAATAATGATGTCGTCTAATAGACTCATCATTTGTTCGTAGGTCTCCTTGTCCAATCCTACGTTCGGCTTTTCTTTTTTTTAAGTTCGGAACGATACTTATTGGACTTATTCTGAGAGGTAGTCAATCTTCTCTTAAGATTACGTTTGTCCCTTTTTAGAGACTTATTTTCCATCTCTAGTTTTTCGACACGCTTTTGAAGCTCTTTTGACTCCTTATTTTTGACTGGATTTTTCATATCTTATATTCTTGTTTTTGCTTACAAAGATACTAAAAGCCAGCGAGTTATGCAAATTTACAAAGAGCTATTTTGTATATCAAAGTGTTAAATATTAATAACTTAGATATACCTATATAACACCATTTTTTATACCAGATTTTGATTCGATTTTTGAACATCCTACCTGTAAGGGCAAAAGCTTTAAAACTCCAGGCAAAACATAAGGCTTTTGCCCTTACAGGGCGTCTTGCTGATTGCCATCATACCCAGGGCGATGCCCTGGGCTAGGAGCTTTTGGGCTTTCAGCCCGTTTCAACCGTACAGGTCGGCTTTTTTCGTTGTTACATTGTTACATTGTTACGTTTTTGTTTTTTGATAACGCATTAACGTTATAACGTTTAACGTTTTTGTTTTCGGAAGGCAGCACAACACCAACAATGTTTCGCCAGGACAAAACCTGCAGCAAAAGACGCCCGCTAAAAGGCGGCTGTGCGTTGACACAATGGTAAATATCTGCCACACAGGGGGTTGAAAGCAAGTTAAAAACAAATCTTTAATTTTATTTAACGCTTTACCCCCCCTAATTTCACAATGCTTAGTAATTTTGCACCCAAATAGATTGTGCATTCCTGTCAGAATCAACCTGTCGCCCTATCTGACGGCGAACAAACTGGGTTAGAACTGAGCATGGAGGTACTAAAAACAACAGTGATCATTACTAACTAAAGAGAGAACATTAAAACGATGAGAACAACTAAATCACAACACGGCGAACGCTGCCTATGGTGGCGCAGCTGGAGTGTTGGAATCGCCACGGCACTCCTCGCCGCAGCACCCTTTGTGGCATCAGCACAAAGTAACGGCACAACGGGCGACGGAAATTCAACCAGTTCTTACGAGGGCGTAGGCGACCTGCCGGGCGAAACCTTTGAGGAGCTCCAGAAGGGAATCACCGCGGGCTGCTCCTACGGCGACCCGAGCAAAGTGTATTTCCTCTACAACGTGGGGTCAGGCAAGTTTCTCAACATGGGAGGCTACTGGGGTACAAGTGCCTCTTTGAAAGACTACCCGATGCCGCTCTGGACACGCAATGGAACGTCTACGAAAATTGATGGAAGCGAAACGCCCTCTCTCAACTTCGCACAAAACATCGCTACCAGGGAGGGCAACATGGTGAAATGGGTGAACGGGGGAATCAACGGAACGACCGACGTCGGCGTATTCTGCGACCGTGGTCCAACGACCAATTTCAACGGTTACGACGGTTGGTTCTTTACAAAAACAACAGATTCGAACGGTAAGGACGCCTACCTTATCTACACTTTCAAGACTACTACGTCAAGTTCTGGGTTCAGCGCACAAGATGGGATGTACCTTACGGCCTTTGACGAAGGACAAGCTACAGCAGACAGGAACTGTGGAGCAGATACATACACGAATATCTGCACCAACGATACACCTAACGATTATAGCAAATGGCGCGTCCTCACGCTACAGGACATCGACAATTTGCAGTTAGGGAACAGCGTGGAACTGAAAGATCCACTTGACTTTTCCTTTATGTTGAAGTGTCCTGGCTTCGATCGTGGAAGAACGGACATCAACGGATGGCAGGTATTTACCTCTTCCGTAGCATCGGGAGCGTACACCCGTATCGGTTTGCAGGAGTACAACTACAAAACGGACACGAAGGTATCGACTGCGGCCACTCCCCTGTCACGCGGCAATGGCAATGAGTATAACAACGGTAGGTTTACAAAGTCATCCTCTGATCCATACAAATTCTACTTCTCGGACACCAAATACCAAAACTTCAACCAGTGGTCCGACTACCTACGCTACATGGGTAAGTTCTTCTGCATGGACGTACACGGCACGCATGGCTACATCTATCAGAAGATGTTTGTGAAGCAGCCGGGCATCTACGTCGTAGAGTGCAAGGCATACTCCAACACGGACAAAGCCCACCTCTTCGCAGGCGTCGCAGGCAACGACTTGTTCGAGGACTCAAAACGCACGACCATACTTAGCCAGGTCGACCACATGTCTGCGGAAGAGAAGTCTCGCCTCCGTGTAGCTGATCAGAACATGGACTATGCGGGCAAGGAGTTCTACGAGTCAAACAAATATACCAATAGCGTGAGCGTACATGTGACGAAGGAGATGATTGAGCAAGCTGGTGCCGCTGGTGGCGTCAGCATCGCCTTCGGCCTCTACATCGGTAACCCCAACGACGCCAGCGAGACGCCCGACCCCAACGAGTGGACGGTATTCGATGACTTCCGCGTGCTCTACGCCAGCAACACGAAGAGCCCAGACCTCATACTCGACGAGCTGCGCGGCGACCTGGACTATCTGAGGAATGGCACCACCACCTACACGAACCGCATGCTCCACCTTGCCAAGACGTTCACCAAGGACCACTGGAACTCCTTCGTACTGCCCGTGGACCTCACGGTCAAACAGGTTCGTGATGCCTTTGGTGCCAACGTGCGCCTTGCCAAGCTCAAGAACCTCACGAACACCGAGCTGCAGTTTGAAACCGTAAACCTCGACGAGAATGAGAAGGCTACCGCCATCCAAGCCTATCAGCCGTACATTATCTTCCCGACCAAGACGATGGAGGCATACAATGGCACCCCCTACACTGCTAACATCACAACGGGAACTGGCAGCGATTACAAGGTAACGATCCAGGGTCAGCGCTTCCAGATCCCCAACGTCACGTTCAAGACGACTGTCGACGGCAAGAACGACTTCAGCGACATGGACGAGCACTGGACGACGAGGCTGACTCAAAAAGCGGGAGCCATCACGGCCTACGGTACTTTCGTCCGCACCTTCGACCCGGACGCTACACAGGACGATGTCACGGGCAAATGGACTCTCTCTGAAAACAGGGGAACGATCCTCGATGGCTACGACAACCTCGTAGGAAGCTATTTCTTCGATAAGGGCAACGTCTATTACTCTGACACGAAGGAGCGCGGTCTCCGCGGCTTCTCTTGCTGGTTCAAGCCCAACAACAACGGCGTGCAGCTCGCAGTCTATATCGACGGCATGAAGCAGGAGGCGGAGTTGACGACAATCGGCGAGCTGATCGTCAGCCCCGAGGCTGGCAACCGCTACGGCAAGAACAATGGCGTGTACAACCTCCAGGGACAGCGTGTCGGCAATACGACCGAGGGGCTGCCCAGCGGCATCTACATCGTCAACGGACGAAAGCATGTGGTAAGATAATCATATCAAACAAACTTCAAAAAGGACTTTAGAAAAATGAAACGTAAATATATCAAGCCCGTAACTACTGTGTTGATGGTGGAGACACAGAACAACTACTGTGCAGCTACGTCGTCTTGGGTTGTAGGCAAGTTCCACGACAACGGCCAGGTGGAATTAGACGATCCCGCCTCTGACATGGGCCCTGTCATTACGGACAAAGATGAAGCCGTGAAAAAGTACGACCCATGGAACAGCTATAACTGGTAGTCCGCGCGGCATAAGGCCGTCGGCAACGACTACATATTATATTTAGATCAATGGACGAAAGCCGCTTTACTTGGCTTTCGTCCATTTCTGTTTAAGCGAGAAGCCTTTGGTGTTGGAGGGAGAAGCCTTTGGTGTTCTCCCACACAAAAAACTTCTGCCGAGAAATTCGGGCAAAACGCTACCCCATTTCAAAGTTTCTTTTTACCTTTGCACTTGCAATAGACTGCCACACGCTGCCGTCGGCCGCGCGTGGCGATCAACGACCGATATTAAATCAAACTATTCATGGAAGTCCGTGGCGGAGGCTGTTCTCCCACGGTTCCACCTTTTAACTAAGACATGGAAAAAAGAAGAACTTTGAAAAACTGGATCATCGCCACCCGCCCCTGGGCCTTGCCCGCCTCGGTGATGCCGATTCTTATCATGTGGGCCTACCTCTACAGTCAGAGCGACAACGGCGCGGCCCACATCAACTGGCTCAACGCCCTGCTCTGTCTCCCGCTGCTCTCCATCGTCCACTCGGGCGGCAACATGGTGAGCGACTACTTCGACTTCACGTGGGGCGTGGATACGAAGGCCTGCAGCAATGGCGTGACGTGGATACACGACGGCACGTTCCGGCCAAAGGAGATCCTGCGCTACGGACTGGTGCTCGTGGCGCTGGCCGTGCCCATCGGCGTCTTTCTGCTCTACAACTCCTCGTGGTCGGCTTGGTGGATCGGACTGGCGGGCGTCCTGCTCGCGTTGGTCTATCCCTGGATGAAGTCCCACCACCTGGGCGACATCAACATCCTCGTGAGTTTCGCCCTGCTCCCTGCCCTCGGCACGTTCTTCGTGGCCGTGGGGGCCTACGACCCGCAGTCGCTGCTGATGATCCTGCCCATCGGCCTCATCACAGTCGCCATCCTCCATGCCAACAACACCCGCGACGTGAAGACAGATCTTCAGGCCGGGCTGGGGACCATCACGACCTCGGTCTCGCTGATGAACGCCAAGGCCATCTATGCCTTCGAGATCTTCGCTCCCTACGCCCTGGCCCTGCTCTATGTGGTCCTGCTGGGACAGCCGTGGACGCTGCTGGCGGTCGTGCTGACGTTGCCCCTGGCCCTGCGCAACGTGCGGACAATGATCCAGGCCGAAGACGACCTGCCCTACCGAGGCATTCTGCGACTCGACCAGACGACGGCGCAGCTACAGATGGCCTTCGGCCTCCTCTACGCCTTGGGCTTCTTCCTCGGCAGTTGGCTGGGAGTGTAAGAACTTATATATAAGAAATGAGAAAGACCATTGCTGCCGTCCTCATCGCAGCCCTGCTATGGTTTGTGATGTTCTCGCCCTGGACGGCGCCACACATCAACTTCTGGTACACGATGACGTGCTCGGCCCTCACCCTCACCACGCTCTCTACGATCTGGTGTAGGGAGTGGCTGAAGGACCTGAGGTTCTCGCCCCGCGCGGTCGCAGCGGGACTGTCGATCGCCTTCGTATTGTGGTGGGTGTTCTGGACGGGCGACAAGGTGTCGCAATGGATGTTTGGTTTCGCCCGCGGCCAGGTGGATATGATCTACTCCATGAAGGGCGGCACGCCCCCTGCCGTCATTGGCGTCCTGCTCCTCCTCGTCATCGGTCCGGCAGAGGAGATCTTCTGGCGCGGCTTCATCCAGCGGCGGATGATGGCGCGCTGGGGCGCCAACGCGGGACTGGTGGCCGCCACGGCCTGCTACACGCTCGTCCATCTGCCTTCGCTCAACTTCATGCTGATCGTGGCCGCAGGAGTCGTAGGCGGCTGCTGGGGCCTCATCTACCGCTTCTTCCCGCGAAGCCTCACGGCTCTCATCATCTCCCATGCCGTATGGGACGCCTGCGCCTTCGTCCTCTTCCCCTTCTGACAGGATGCAAAAAGGGGAAAGACCCATGGTCCTTCCCCTGGTATTTTCTTGCGAAAAAGAATTGACAGTTATGCGTTGACCGCATCGCTGAGGTCAGCACCAGCCTTGAACTTCACCACCTTGCGTGCGGGGATGACAATCTTGGCACCCGTGGCGGGGTTGACACCCTGACGCTCGGGACGCTCGTTGACCTCGAAGGTACCGAAGCCGACCAGCTGCACTTTCTCGCCAGCTACCAAAGCATTCTTCAGTTCGCGCAACGTGGCGTCCAAAGCATCCTTGGCCTCAGCCTTCTTCAGACCCGAGCCGGCCGCAATCTTCTCGATTAACTCTGTTTTGTTCATAACTTTTCTTGATTATCGATTAATATATATTGATTCAAACGCTTGTGGGTGCAAATATAAGAGAATAGTTTTACAACACAAACTAAATTTCGGAAAAAGTGACGAAAATTGCGTAAAAAAGCGTATTGAGGGGGCTCCGTGTGCAGTTAATGAGGATTTTTTCGTAATTTTGCACGGTATAATCAAAAAGAACAAAAATGCTCACGCGCGAAATACCCGCAGTCACTAAGAATCTGCTGATCATCAACTCCATCATGTTTATCGCCACCTGGGTGACGGAAAACATGGGGATAGACCTGACCGGCTTGCTGGGGCTACACTTTTTTCTGGCTCCTGACTTCCACCTCTACCAGATATTCACCTACATGTTCATGCATGGTGGCCTCGGGCATATCTTCATGAACATGTTTATGCTGTGGATGTTCGGACCCGTAATGGAGTCCTATTGGGGATCGAGGAAGTTCTTTTTTTATTACATCATCTGCGGCTTGGGCGCAGGCTTCTGCCAGGAGCTGGCACAGTTTGGACAGTTCTACATCATCTGCAATGAACAAGTGCCTGGCTTCACCTTCGCCGACACCATGATGGTGGTGCGGGCCAACCAGGGCTTGCTCAACCTCTGGACGACAGTAGGCGCCTCGGGTGCACTCTACGGTATCCTCCTGGCCTACGGTATGTACTTCCCCAACGAGCGAATGTTTGTCATTCCCTTCCCCTTCCCCCTCAAGGTCAAGTGGGTAATCGCCGGTTCCATCGCCCTGGAACTGTTCTCGGCCATTGCGACCACCAACGACGGCGTGGCCCATCTGGCCCACCTCGGCGGCATGCTCTTCGGCTACATCCTCATCAAGTACTGGCGCAAGCATCCCTTCATGGAAGGCAACGGCTTCGGAAAGCACGGAGGAGGCTGGCAGAACACGGGACATAAGCGCAAGAGCTGGGATGGTTTTGGCAAAAACTGGGGCGGCTTCGACGTGCTCAAAGGCAAGAAAAACGCAGGCGAGACCACACGACAGGAGACCGACTGGGAGTATAACGCCCACAAGAAGGCTACCCAGGAGGAGATCGACCGCATCCTCGACAAGATACGAAAGAGCGGCTACGACAGTCTGACGAAGGAGGAGAAGCAGACGCTCTTCGACAGTAGCAACAACTAAGGGCTACGCACGACAGAAAGGGTTTCCCCGAAGCCGAGGATTCTTCCGCGGAGGCGGGGGAGTCTTTCTCTGAAACGGGGAGAAATAGCACGACGTAACCATTATAAACACGACGAGAGAGAGAACGCTATGGAGAAATTGAGAAAGGCGATGCGCCTTCTGCTGGTGGTGGCCAACTTATTGGCTATCATAGCATTGCTATTGGTGGGCTATTCCGACCTGCTCCAGCCCGAGTCGTGGCCCAAACTGAGCAACGTGGGGCTGCTGATGCCTGCCGTCATCCTCGCGAACCTCGTCTTTCTC
>OFMQ01001090.1_pt1 | contig 15353 bp, 10 predicted proteins | sample 1541851 | NCBI WGS metagenome assembly OFMQ01 (sample SAMN04209227, study PRJEB22552) | human gut metagenome | biome: gut; material: feces | host: Homo sapiens | place: USA: Oklahoma | reverse complement strand
CACTATGGCTCGTACCAGAGGAGAGCGCATAGAGCATACGCGTAGAGAAGACGGGGCCGAAAGGCAGTCCCTCGTAGCGCTCGGCCAGGTCGTGGTAGTGGCGATGGAAGAGCTTGTCGCTAATGCACGTCACGCCAATACGCTCGCCAGCATAGCTGAACGCCTTGGATCCGCTAATGAGCAGGATATAGTTGTCCGTATAGTTGGCTACCGACGGCTGGTAGGGCTTCTGGAAAGGACGGATGTCACGACGGAAGTCCATGGCGAAATAGGCCAGGTCCTCCATGATGATGCAGTCGTACTTCGTGGCCAAAGAGCCGATCGTGCGCAACTCGTCGTCCGTCATGCAAATCCACGAGGGGTTGTTGGGATTGGAATAGACGATGGCGCAGATGTTGCCATTGGTAAGGTAGCTCTCCAGTTTCGGACCGAGCTTCTCGCCACGGAAGTTATAGACATCAAAGGTCTCATACTTCGTGCCCTGCACCTGGAGCTGCATCTTCTGCACGGGGAATCCCGGGTCGATGAAGAGGACGGTATCCTTCTTCTTGTCGGCCTGAGAGCAGGTGAGGAAGGAAGCGAACGTGCCCTGCATGGAACCGCAGACAGGCACGCAGCCCTCGGGATTGATATCGACGCCGATGAAGGCCTTGACAAACTCCGAGGCAGCCTCCTTCAGAGCGGGGAGACCCTGGATGTCGGGATAGCTGTGGGCGATACCGTCCTGCAGCGACTTGATCTGCGCGTCCACGCCTACCTGGGCGGCGGGAAGACCGGGAATGCCCATCTCCATCTTGATGAACTCGACACCACTCTCCTTCTCGGCATGGGCAGCCACACCCTTCACCTCGCGGATCGTCGCCTTGGCGAAGTCCTGTATGCCATGCTCGCGGATGGTGTTGTCAATCAACTCCTTGTTGATGGGTGTCGGTCTCATTTCTGCGCCTCCTTTCCCAGCTCAAGGGCCTTGAAGTTGTCCTCGATGACGCGCTCACCCTTGCGGCCGAAGATGACGCGGATGGCGTCCTTCAACTTGTCAAACTCAATACCCAAAGCCTTCTGGGCAGCTCCGAGCAGGATCATATTGGCCGAACGGGGAATGTTGTTCTCCTTGGCCACCTCCTCGATGTTGATGCGGATGACGTTTTCCAACTTGGCATAGTCGGCATCGATGACGGCCATGTCGGGATAGTTGGGGATATTGACGAAAGGCGTGCTGGAGGTGATGATCCAGCCGCCCTTCTTCAGATAGGGCAGGTAGCGGAGGGCCTCCATCGGCTCCATGGAGATGATGACGTCGGCCTGACCCTTGGCGATACGGTCGCTATTGATGGGGTCGGAGCTGAGACGGAGATTGCTCTGCACGTCGCCACCACGCTGGGACATACCGTGCACCTCTGCCTGCTTGATATAAAGGTTCTCGTTCATGGCCGCCTGGCCGATGACCGTGGCGATGGAGAGGATACCTTGTCCACCCACGCCACAAAGGATAATATCTGTCTTCATTGGTTTTGAATGCTATTTGGTTGTTGTTTGTCAGAAGGGGTCGCGGGACACTCTCAGGCGTCCGCGACACCCCATAAAACCTGTTCTTCCTCCTCGCTTACTTCTGTTCGGCAGCCTTCTTGGCCTCGGCAGCCTTCTTCTGCTTGAGGTGACGCTGCAACGTGTTCATGCACTCGCGGCGCGGGATGATGACGGAAGTGCCGTGATACTCGATCTCCTCGCGGATGGTCTTGGTGATCTCCGGCATGTTCTTCGGAAGCGGAGTGACGACCTTCAGGTGGTCCTCGCTCACGCCAAGACCACGGCAGATAGCCTCAAACTTGTTGGTACCGGCACTATCCTGACCACCCGTCATGGCGGTCGTGAGGTTGTCGGAGAGGATCACGACGATGTCGGAGTTCTCGTTGACCGCGTCGAGCAAACCCGTCATGCCGCTATGGGTGAACGTAGAGTCGCCGATGACAGCCACGGCCGGCCATTGGCCCGCGTCGGCAGCACCCTTGGCCATGCCGATAGAGGCACCCATGTCCACGCAAGAGTGGATGGCCTTGAACGGGGGAAGGAAGCCGAGCGTGTAGCAGCCGATATCGCCAAAGACGCGGGCGTTGGGATACTCCTTCAAGACCTCGTTGAGGGCGGTATAGACGTCACGATGACCGCAACCCTTGCAGAACTGCGGCGGACGGCTGGCCAAGTCGGGGCACGGCTCATACTCCTCGCCAGAGGGCAGACCGAGAGCCTGCTTCAGCTCGTCGGGAGACAACTCACCCGTGCGCGGCAGCTCGCCCGTGAGGCGACCCTTGATGACGGCATTGCCATCCATGACGCCACGCACCTGCTCCTCGATAAACGGCTGGCCCTCCTCGACGATCAGGACAGAGTCGCACTCGGCAGTCATGCGGCGCACCAGCTCCTTCGGCAACGGATACTGAGAGACCTTCAGGACGGGATAAGGCACGCCATCGGGATAGCACTCGTTGAGGTAGTTGAAAGCAATACCGCTCGTGATGATACCCAGCGAGTGGTCCTTGCCGTCGATATACTTATTGAACGGGCTCTCCACGGCATCCTGCTCCAACTGAGCCTGCTGGCCTGTGACGACCACGTTGCGCTTGCGGGCAAAGGCGGGAAGCAACACCCAGTCGCTGGCCTTGGCCTCATAGTTCAGGGGGTTCTGCTCACGCGGCGTCTCCGTGATATTGACCACGGCACGCGAGTGGGCCATACGCGTGGTGACGCGCATCAGCACGGGCAGGTGCATCTTCTCCGAATAGTCGTAGGCCACGGCCATCATGTCGTAAGCCTCCTGCTGGTTGCTCGGCTCGAAAGTCGGGATCATGGCAAACTTGCCATAGAAGCGCGTGTCCTGCTCGTCCTGTGAGGAGTGCATAGAGGGGTCGTCGGCCACCAAGATGACGATACCACCATTGGCGCCTGTGATGGCGGAGTTGACAAACGGGTCGGCAGCCACGTTCAAACCCACATGCTTCATGCAGACCAACGCACGCTTGCCCATATAAGACATACCCAGAGCCTGCTCCTTAGCCGTCTTCTCGTTGGTTGCCCAACGACGATGGACGTTGCGGTCCTTCGCAAGCTGAGAATTCTGGATGTACTCTGTGATCTCGGTAGAGGGAGTGCCTGGGTAGGCATAGACACCACTCAGTCCGGCATCCAATGCTCCTTGGGCGATAGCCTCGTCGCCTAAAAGTAGTTTTTTCATCTGATTTCGGTTTTTATAAATATTTAATTTTATTCCTTACTAAATTAGGAGAAGCCAGGCTCCGCAAGCGGGCCGACCTTCTCCTAATCTATATTCACTCGTTTAAAGATTCTCGCAGAACCACTCTGCTACCTGGCGCAGCAAATGATTGCGGGTGTTGCCACCATAGATGCTGTGGTTGCGGTTGGTATAAATGTTCTCCTTGAAGTCCTTGTCCGCCTGTACAAGTGCCTCGGAATACTCGAAGACATTCTGCGGATGGACGTTGTCGTCGGCCAAGCCGTGGCAGAGAAGCAGACGGCCGTGGAGGTTCTTGGCGCGTACCAACGGATTGAGCGCATAGCCCGTGGGGTTCTCCTGCGGCGTTCTCATGAAGCGCTCGGTATAGATGCTATCGTAGAAGCGCCAGTTGGTGGGCGGAGCGATCGACACGCCTGCCTTGAAGACCGGACGGCCCTCGCTCATGCTCATCAGGGTGCAGAAGCCACCATAGCTCCATCCCCAGATGCCGATACGCGAGGCGTCGATATAGTCCTGCTTGCCAAGCCAGATGGCTGCCTCCACCTGGTCCTTTGACTCCAGGTCGCCGATGTTCAGGTAGGTGCACTTCTCAAACTCGGCACCACGTCCGCCCGTTCCGCGACCATCAACACTCACGATGATGTAACCCTTCTGGGTGAGGTAGTAGTCGAAGAGACCACCATTGCCCATCGAGCCGATGCTCCAGCTGTCCGTCACCTGCTGGCTGCCGGGACCGCTATACTGGTGCATGATGACCGGGTATTTCTTGGTAGGATCGAAGTTGGCAGGCTTGATCATCCAGCCGTTGAGGGAGACTCCCTCGGAAGTAGTGAAGGTGAAGAACTCCTTCTTGGTCGGCTCAAACTGGGCCAGATCCTGCGTGAGCTTGTCGTTGTTGAGCACCTCGCGTACCACCTTGCCCTTGCGGTCCATGATCGTATAGACATAGGGGTGGTTGGCGTCGCTCCAGCAGTTGAGGAAGTAGCGGTAGTCGCCCGAGAAGGTGGCATCGTTCCATCCTTCCGTGCCCGCGAGGGCGGTCACACGGCCCTTCTTGTCGGCCACGTAGATCTCGCGCTGCATGGGCGAGCGGCGAGCAGCCTGGAAGTAAGTGTTGCCCGTGGCGGCATCATAACCGTAGATGGCCGTCACGTCGTAGTCGCCCTTCTCGATCTGGCGCAAGAGTTTTCCCTCCTTATTATATAGGTAGAGGTGCAGATAGCCGTCGCGGTCGGAAGGCACGAGGATGTAGTCCTTCATGATGGCGATGTCGCCCATGGCCTCGCCCTTGACATACTTCTCCACGCTCTCCTCCAGCAAGAGGCTCGTCTCGCCCGTCGTGGTGTTGGCGTTGTAGAGTCGGAGGCAGTCCTGATGGCGGTTCATCGTGTAGAGGATGATGCGGCCTGCGTCGGCCGTCGTCTTGATGCGGGGGATGTATCCATCAGCATCCAGCGGCAGGTTGTACTGCTTCGTGCTACCATTGTCAAGGTTATAGACCCAAGCCGTAACCTTGGAGTTGTCCTCGCCCGGCTTCGGATACTTATAGCTATACTCGCCCGGATAGACCTTATACTGCTCGTTGGTCGGATACATGCCGGCAAATATCTGGAGCGAATAGGTCTTCACCCCACTCTCGTCGTAGCGGATCCAGCTCAGCGTGCGGCTGTCTGCGCTCCATGCGATGGCGTTGTTGAATCCAAACTCCTCCTCGTTCACCCAGTCGGGGATACCGTTGATGACCTCGTTGAACTTGCCATCGGTCGTGACCTGGCGCTCCGTCGTGCCATCGGTAATGAAGATGTTGTTCTTTCTCACGAAGGCGATTTTCTTACCATCAGGCGAGAAGGTCGGGATCTGCTGGGCTCCGTTCTTCGAGAGCTTGCGCAGCTCCTTGCTCTGGATGTCATAGACATAGAAGTCGGCAGTATAGGAGCGGCGGTAGATAGCCCGGTAGTTGGTCTCGATGAGCAGATGCTGTCCGTCGTCGGCCATCTGGTAGCCGTCAAAGCTCTTGATCTGTTCGCCCTTCGTATCGTCGAGATCGAAGAGCACACCCGTCTCCTGACCTGTGACGAAGGAGTATCTCACCACCTTCTTGCGGTCGGCAGAGATTTGTGCATACTCGGAAGTACCTTTGATTGGACGCACGCCAGAGATTCTCTTGGCGACGTACTTCCAGCCCGTGACATCTTTCAACGAAAGAGGCTCCCCGGCAAGCACCTGTACTGCTGTCGAGAGCAAGAGAGCACACGCGATAAAAATGCTTTTCATCTTGTTCTTTAAATCTGTTCGAGTTTGGGTGGAGGCTTTCCGGCCTACCACTTGTTCATATTTTCTTTCCCGTGATGGGTTTCGTTTTGCCACCAGTTCCCGACAAAGCGGGGCCTTTAGTTATTTTCCGCAAAGGTAGGGATAATTATCTAAACTTGCAAAATATTTAGGAAATATTAGCGCAAGCCGCTATATGGTAACGAGCACACCTTGAGCCCAAACCATGTATCATGGGTCGAAAGCTCGTCAAAAGAGGGAGAAACGACTATTTGCCGACCTTAAACCGACTGAAATCAGTCATTTCGATCAGCTCCAAATAGGACGAATGGGGATGATGGCGCATATAGTGCTCGATGGCGCAGACATACTTCGTCTTGTAGAAGCGGGTGCCCATCAGCTGGTTGACCACCCATTGGAGCTTGGCCATGTGGAGGTCGCGCTCGATCTGCGGGCGCATCTCAAACTTGTCGATCTGAAACTCGCTCAGCAAGAAGAAGGTGAGGCAGTCTGGCAGGATGTTCTGGCGGTTCATCTGGCGGCGTTGCTGCTCCGAGTAGTAGCGCTTATAGACCGGGTAGTTCTCACCCAGATACTTGTCGAGCGAGATACCGATCATACCGTTGCCCACAACCACGCTTTGGTCCAAAGCAGAGATCTGCGTATAGATGCGGGGCACACGGATATCAGGGAATGCCTTCTTGAGTCGCGTGAAAGCGTGGCTGAAACCCGTATTCAAATCGTCGATATCGGCATACTCGGCCTCCACGTCAGCAATGATACTCTGCAGGATCGTGTCCTGGTAGAACTTGAGCAGCTTTGAATTGATGCTGGGGTCGGTGGCGTCGCCCACCTTCACGACATCCTCGATGAGCGTGCGCGTCTCGATAGGATACTCCGTGTTCATCTCCTGCAATGCCGAGAAGTCGCCCGTGGTGAGGTAGCGATACTCCAACTGGTCGTAGCGCGCGATGCTCACCAAGGGTTGCGTAGCAGCAGAGTCCTCGGGCATCAGCTTAAACTGACACCCGACACACGCTACCAGCAGCGACATTATTATATAAACTATTTTCTTAGACAATGCAATTTCCTTTCTTCAACACCTATATAACGCTGCAAATGTACTAAAAATTATTTAGACCACCAAATAATACGCTAAAATATGTTTAATTTTCCTTATTTTTGCAATCCAAAAGGGATATAGGGGCGATCGAGGGCAGACAAAAGGGCCTCGCCAGACGATCCGCGATCCATACAGAGGCAGTCGCAGCCACGGGGCCAGTTTCCTCCTCCCTGGTCCCCAAATCGTCTCCCATGCGCATTTTCTCCTTATTATAGTAGGTATTTGAATATCTTTTTCGTACTTTTGCAAACAGTAAACAATTACCTACACAAATATGAAACTTCTACGATTAGCAGTATTCTGGCTTTGTGCTACCTGCTCCCTGGTCGCCATGGGGCAGCGATACACGCAGTATGTCAATCCGCTGATAGGCACGGGCGGCCACGGCCACGTGTTCCTGGGTGCCAATGTTCCCTTCGGTTATGTGCAGTTGGGTCCGACCGAGCCCACCCGGGGATGGGACTGGTGCTCCGGCTACCATGCCAGCGACACCATCATCGTCGGCTTCGGCCACCAGCACCTCTCGGGCACGGGTATCGGCGAACTGGGCGACGTGGCCTTCCTGCCCGTGAGCTGCTGCAAGCAGACCGAGGTGAAGTTTGCGCACGAGAGCGAGAATGTCGCCCCGGGCTACTATAGCGTGAAACTCAAAGACCCCAACGTGCTGGTGGAACTGACCGCCACGCAACGGGCGGGATTCCAACGCTACACCACGGGAGCCGACGTGCGACGGGGCATGGTGCGCCTCGACCTTCACCAGAGCATCGGATGGGACAAGATGTCGAAGGCCAAGTATCGCCAGGTCGATGACCGCACGGTCTGTGGCTACCGCGAATCGACTGGATGGGCGCGCCACCAATATACGTTCTTCTATGCGGAGTTCAACAAGCCCATCAAACTGAAGCGCGACCAAGACTCGATCGTCGTCTTCACCTATGAGCCCGACAGCACGCCATTGCTCATCAAGACGGGTCTTTCGGCCGTGAGCGAGGACAACGCCCGCGAGAACCTCCACAAGGAGATACCGGGTTGGGACTTCAATGCTGTCGTTCGCCAGGCCGACGAGGCTTGGGAGAAACAGCTCTCCCGCGTGCAGATCAAGACTGACGACGAGGATGCGCGCACGATATTCTATACCGCGCTCTACCATACGATGACCGCCCCGTCCGTCTTCTGCGACGTCAACGGCCAGTACCGTGGCGCCGACCTGCAGGTGCACGAGGGCCAATTCACCAACTATACGACCTTCTCGCTTTGGGACACCTACCGCGCTGCCCATCCCTTGATGACCATCCTGCATCCCGAGATGCTTGCTGACATAGGCGAGACCTTCGTCAACATCTACCAGCAGCAAGGCAAGCTCCCCGTGTGGCACCTCATGGGCAATGAGACCAACTGCATGATTGGCAACCCTGGCGTGCCCGTGCTCGCCGACCTCGTCCTCAAAGGCTTTATTGCTGACAAGCGAGGGGCCTACGAGGCGATGAAGGCATCGGCCATGCTCGACGAGCGTGGAATGGCGTCGCTGAAGCGCAACAACTACGTCGCCTTCGACGAGGACCCGGAGAACGAAACGGTTGCCAAGACACTCGAATATGCGCTTGCCGACGCTTGTATCGCCCAGGTGGCAAAGTCGCTGGGCGAGAAGAAGGACTACCAGTACTTCCTCCATCGCAGCCAGTCGTACCGCAACGTCTTCGACAAGCGGGTGGGCTTCATGCGCGGCCGCGACTCGAAGGGAAACTGGCGCGAGCCGTTCAATCCCTTCCATGCTGTCCATCGCATGGACGACTATACCGAGGGCAACGCTTGGCAATACACATGGCTCGTGCCCCACGACGTGCACGGACTGATCGACTGCTTTGGCGGCGAGAAGCCCTTCGTCACCAAACTCGACTCGCTCTTCTTCGTCACGGGCGACATGGGTGCGGAGGCTTCCCCCGACATCTCGGGCCTCATCGGGCAGTATGCCCACGGCAACGAGCCGAGCCACCACGTCCTCTATATGTACAACTATGCGGGTGAGCCTTGGAAGGGACAAAAGCTCATCCGCCAGGTCTTCGACGAGATGTACAAGAATGCCGAGGACGGACTCTCGGGCAATGAGGACGTAGGCCAGATGTCGGCCTGGTACGTCATCTCTACGCTTGGCCTCTACCAGGTGGAGCCGGCCGGAGGCAAGTTTGTCTTCGGGTCGCCGCTCTTCGACGAGGCGACCGTGCAGCTCCCCGAGGGCAAGACCTTCACGGTAAAGGCGCTCGACAACTCGCCCGAGAACGTGTATGTGCAGAGCGTGCGCTGGAACGGCAAGCCCTACACGAAGTCCTACCTATATTATAAGGACATCATGGGCGGCGGCACCCTGGAGTTCACCATGGGTCCGAACCCCTCGAAGTTTGGAACAGCTAAGAAGGACAGACCATGACCGACGAGAGAAACATACCAAGTAGGAAGGTGAGCCCCGTAGCCTGGGTGCCCACCCTCTACTTCGCCATGGGCATGCCCTTTGTGGTTCTGAACATGGTCTGCACGCTCATGTACAAAGGCATGGGAGTGAGCGACGCGCAGATAGCCTTCTGGACCTCGCTCATCATGCTGCCGTGGACGCTGAAACCTCTGTGGAGTCCGTTCCTGGAGATGTACAAGACGAAGAAGTTCTTCGTTGTCCTGACCCAATTGGCCTCCGGCATCGGCTTCGCCTTGGTGGCCTTCGCGCTCCACCTGCCCGACTTCTTCGCCATCACGATCGCCATCCTGGCGGTCATAGCACTAAGCGGGGCTACTCACGACATCGCCGCCGACGGCACCTACATGAGCGTTCTCTCCAAGGAGGAGCAGGCCAAATGGATCGGCTGGCAGGGAGCGTTCTACAATATCGCCAAGATTGCCGCCACGGGTGGCCTCGTCTATCTGGCGGGCGTCTTCATCAAGCACTTCGGGGTGACTACCGCCTGGATGGTGATCATGCTCATCATCGCCGTCATCATGTGCGCCCTGGGCCTCTACCACATCTTCATCCTCCCCGCCACGTCCAATGCCACCAGTGCGGAGGACAAGAACCTCGGGGAGGCCCTGCGCGAGTTGTGGAACGTCTTTGCCGACTTCTTCAAGAAGAAGCACATCGTCTATTACCTGTTCTTCATCATCCTCTATCGCTTCTGCGAGGGATTCGTGATGAAGATCGTGCCCCTCTTCCTCAAAGCGCCACGCACGGAGCAGGGCCTGGGACTGAGCGAGCAGGAGATCGGCCTCTGCTACGGCACGTTCGGAGCAGCAGCCTTCGTCATCGGAAGCATCCTGGCGGGCTACTATATCGCCCATCGCGGACTACAGAAGAGCCTCTTCCAACTCGCCCTGGTATTCAACCTGCCCTTCGTGGCCTACACCTTCCTCGCCATCTACCAGCCGACGAGCGTCGTGCTTATTGGGTCGGCCATCACGCTGGAATACTTCGGCTATGGATTCGGCTTTGTCGGACTGACGCTCTTCATGATGCAGCAGATAGCGCCGGGCAAGCACCAGATGAGCCACTACGCCTTTGCCTCGGGCATCATGAACCTGGGCGTCATGCTTCCAGGCATGCTCAGCGGCTACCTCAGCGACGCCCTGGGCTACCGCACCTTCTTCCTCGTGGTACTCCTGTGCGCCATCCCCGCTCTCCTCATCACCTGGTTCGTGCCGTTCACCTATCCTGAGCCCAAGAAATAAGAGGGAAAGCGTGGGTGCGCCCTTCTCCCTTTGGGCAACGGGCGCGTCCACCTCTCATAGTCGCCAACAACAACTGACCAATAACAAACAAGAAGAATATGAGCAAACTCATCATCGAGGGCAACGCCCTCCCCAATATGCCGTGGCAAGACCGTCCCGCCGACAGCAACGCCCCCATGTGGCGCTACTCGGAGAACCCGATCATCCCGCGCGACTTGCTCCCCACGAGCAATAGTATCTTCAATTCTGCCGTCGTACCTTTCGGCAATCGCTTCGCGGGCGTGTTCCGTTGCGACGACACCAACCGCCGCATGGTACTCCACGTGGGCTTCTCCGACGACGGTCTCCATTGGGACATCGACCCCAACCCGCTCCGCTTCGAGTGTGAGGACAAAGAGATAGGCGAGTGGGTCTATGGCTACGACCCGCGCGTCACCTTCATCGAAGACCGCTACTACGTCACCTGGTGCAACGGCTATCATGGACCGACCATCGGCGTGGCGTGGACGAAGGACTTCAAGACGTTCCACCAACTGGAGAACGCCTTTCTGCCCTACAACCGCAACGGCGTGCTCTTCCCCCGAAAGATCAACGGTCGCTTTGCGATGCTCTCCCGCCCGTCCGACACGGGACACACGCCTTTTGGCGACATCTTCTATAGCGAGTCGCCCGACATGGAGTTTTGGGGTCGCCACCGCCACGTGATGGCTCCCGCAGCCTTTGAGAAGAGTGCATGGCAATGCATGAAGATTGGTGCAGGCCCCATCCCCATCGAGACGAGCGAGGGATGGCTGTTGTTCTACCATGGCGTGCTCCATAGCTGCAATGGCTACGTCTATAGTTTCGGCACGGCGCTCCTCGACCGCGACGAGCCCTGGAAGCCTATCTACCGAAGTGGCCCCTACCTCATCTCGCCGCAGAAACTCTACGAGTGTGTGGGCGACGTGCCCAACGTCTGCTTCCCCTGTGCCGAGCTCCACGACCCTGCCACAGGACGCGTGGCGGTCTATTACGGTTGCGCCGATACCGTGACGGGCATCGCCTTCGGCTACATCCCCGAAATCCTGGAGTGGACGCGCAAGACGAGCATCATCTGATATACTATATATATAAGGTATAATACATGGACCGGGACTTTTTCTGATGATTCTCAGAAAGGGTCTCGGTCTGTTCTTTGAAAAGGCGATCCACAAAAGCGCAAGACGCCCCAATGCACAGACTTCTTAGAAAAACTCGGATTTCCCTCAAGCGTGGGATTCTTCGCATCCCGAAGCGATCCCGAAAGCATCCCGAAGGAATAGGCACAAAAAAAGCGACCCAACAAGGAGTCGCTCGAAACTTATAAAGAAGTCGGGATGACTGGACTCGAACCAGCGACCACCGGTCCCCCAGACCGGCATTCTAAACCTACTGAACTACATCCCGTTTTCTGTTTAGCGGGTGCAAAAGTACTAAGATTTTTGAAACCTGCAAAACTTTTCGGGCTTTTTTTGCCGTTTCGCCCTAAAAATAGTACCTTTGCGGGTGAGTAAGGACCCAAACAAGGCTTAAAATGCATTACATCATAGATCCTCCCCATGTTCTCCAAGCGGATGTCAACTTGCCCGCTTCGAAGAGTATCAGCAACCGCGCCCTCATCATCCAGGCACTTACGCCTGGCGCGCCGACACCGTTCAACCTGTCCGACTGCGATGACACCCGGGTGCTCAAGGACGCCTTGCGCCTCCTCCCCTCCCACATCGATATTGGACCGGCAGGCACGGCAATGCGCTTCCTCACCGCCTACCTGGCCATCACGCCCGGAGAGCACACCCTCACCGGTTCGGAGCGGATGCGCCAGCGCCCCATCGGCCAACTGGTCGATGCGCTCCGGCTGCTTGGTGCCGAGATCGCCTATGAGGGCGAGGAGGGCTTTCCCCCGCTGAGGATTAACGGCAAGCCCATCCTGGGTGGCACGATAGAGATGGCGGGCGACATCAGTTCACAGTTCGTCACGGCCCTGCTGCTCATCGCCCCTGTCATGGAAAAGGGACTTACCCTCCATCTGCAGGGCCGCATCATCTCCCGTCCCTATATCGACATGACGCTCCAGGTGATGCGAAGCTATGGTGCGGACGTGGAGTGGATGGACCAAAGTGCCATCACGGTACGCCCACGCCCCTACCAGTCCACGGAATATACGGTAGAGAACGACTGGACCTCGGCCTCCTATTGGTATGAACTGATGGCTCTCTTTGGCCGAGACGACACCTCCGTGCGCCTCAACGGACTCCTCGCCCATTCTCCACAGGGCGACGCGGCAGTCAAGTACATCTTCAGTCTGCTGGGCATCCGCACTACCCTCTCCAAGGAGAAGGAGGGAAGACTGGAGACGGCAGACCTGCATTACCGCAGGATGCGACTGCCTCTCCTCGAATACGACTTCACGGGTCAACCCGACCTGGCACAGTCCGTGGTGGCTACCTGCGTGGCTTTGGGCACCCACTTCCGCTTCACGGGCCTTTCGACGCTCCGCATCAAGGAGACCGACCGTCTCGCAGCCATCGTCAGCGAGATGCGGAAGCTCGGCTACGACCTCCAGGCGACCGACGAGGACGCGCTGATATGGAACGGCGCACAATGCCAGCCCGACGCCTTCCCCGTCATCGACACCCACAAGGACCACCGCATGGCCATGGCCTTCGCCCCCTTGGCCATCCGCTTCCCGGGACTCCGCATCCACCATCCCGAGGTGGTGTCGAAGTCCTACCCCAGCTATTGGGACGAGCTGGAGCGGGCCGGTTTCACCATCACCCCCGCCCAGCCATCCTAAACACCTGCCTATCATGAACCTACTACTCATCACCCTCGGATCGCTGGCCCTCCTGGCCCTCGTCGCCGCCCTCGTCTCCAAACTCACCAAGGGCAGCAACGATGCCGTCCAGCCGACCCATGGCGACTGTTCGACCTGTAGCGGCGAGGACGACCGTTGCGAACAGGTGTGCTATATGGAGGCCGCTACCCGCGACATCGAGTATTATGACGACGAGGAGCTTGACCAGTACAAGGGGCGCCCGTCCGATAGTTACAACGACGACGAGGTGCAACACTTCGCCGACGTGCTCTTTTCCTTGCGTCCCGAAGACGCGAGAGGATGGGCACGGAGCCTCAGCCTGCGCGAGATCAACCTGCCCGACGCGCTCAAAGACGACCTCTTTGCGCTCATCGAAGGATGAAATATCGCAAGAGAAAGGCAATAAAACGACCCGTAAAAGAGTTTATTAAGCGTGAAGAAGAATTATACGCTATATAGTATCGGCGCACTACTGGCCATCATCGTCTTGGTCCTTAGTGGCTGCTCGACCCAGAAGAACACCGCCAAGACCCGTTGGTGGCGGGCGTTCAATGCACGCTATAATACCTATTATAATGGCAAACTGGCCTACATCGACGCCTGTCTGGAAAAGGAGAAAGGCAACAAGGACAACTTCACGGAGATGATCCCACTCTATACGGTGGGCAACAAAGGCAGCCGCGAACTGGGCAAGGGCAACTACGACCGGGCGATAGAGAAATCGAAAAAGGCCATCGCGCGCAACAGCATCAAGCGCAAGCCCGAATGGAACAAGTCGAGACGCAAGACGGAGAAGGACATCGAGTGGCTCAGCCGCAAAGAGTACAACCCCTTCCTTTGGAAAGCATGGATGCTCATGGGCCGCTCCCAGTTCCACAAGGGATCGTTCGACGAGGCCGCGGCGACCTTCGCCTACATGTCGAGAATCTACAAGACGCAACCCGCTATCTACGGCAAGGCGCGGGCATGGCTTGCCAAATGCTACATCGAGCAGGACTGGCTCTATGATGCCGAGGACGTGATCCGCAACATGCAGCGCGACAGCATCGACTGGAGGGCCGTCAAGGAGTGGGACTATACCTTTGCTGACTACTATATCCACACGGGTGAACTGGAGAAGGCCGTCCCCTACCTGCGCAAGGTCATCAAGCACGAGATGAGAAAGAAGCAGAAAGCGCGCGAATGGTATCTGATGGGACAGATCCAGGCGGCCTTGGGCCATCATACTGAAGCGTACAAGGCGTTTCGCAAGGTCGTCGCCCAGAACCCACCCTATGAGTTGGAATTCAACGCCCGCATCGCCATGACGGAGGTGATGGCGAAGGGAAAGGCGAAGCAGATGATCGGCAAACTGCGCCGCATGGCTGCCTCGGACAAGAACAAGGAATACCTCGACCAGGTATATTACGCCATGGGCAATATCTACCTGGCACAGCAAGACACCATGAAGGCCATCGACGCCTACGAGAAGGGCAACACCAAGGCCACGCGTAGTGGCGTGGAGAAGGGAGTGCTGCTGCTCCACCTCGGCGACCTCTACTGGGAGATGCAGAAGTATAGCGACGCCCGTCGCTGCTATGGCGAGGCCATCGGCCTGCTCGACAAAGACCGCAAAGACTACGAGGCACTTTCGGAGCGTTCGAAGGTACTCGACAAACTGGCACCCTATACTGACGCCATCCACCTCCAGGACTCCTTGCAGTATCTTGCCCAATGTCCGGAGGCGGAGCGCAATGCGGCCATCGACCGCGTGATCGACGCCCTGAAGAAGAAGGAGAAGGAGGAGAGAGACCGACTGGCAGAGCAAGAGGCAGCCCAGCGACAGGGTGAGGGTCAGAACATGGAGACCAACCGTGGTCGCATGCCCAACCCTGCACAGGACAACAACCGCGATGCCGTCTGGTATTTCTATAATGTACAGGCGGTCTCCCAGGGTAAATCACAGTTTGAGCGACTTTGGGGCAAGCGCGAGAATGCCGACGACTGGCAGCGCAACAACAAGACCGTCGTCGGCAGCATAGGCTCGGGTATCGACGAGGAGGAACTGACCGACGAGCAGCGCGACTCCATCGAGGCGGCAGAACTGGCCCAGGACTCGCTGCAGCAAGTGGCCGACAGCGCCCAGAACGATCCGCATAAGCGGGAGTACTACCTGGCACAGATACCCT
>OFMQ01001078.1_pt1 | contig 15469 bp, 16 predicted proteins | sample 1541851 | NCBI WGS metagenome assembly OFMQ01 (sample SAMN04209227, study PRJEB22552) | human gut metagenome | biome: gut; material: feces | host: Homo sapiens | place: USA: Oklahoma | reverse complement strand
TATAAACTGCTATTCCCTACCTCAGCAAGCTATAGTAAGGCGGTCCCATCCCGCAAAAAATGGCGAGGGCTTTGATGCCCCGCCATCCTTAGAGCGTAGCGGTTCTGAGCACCAGAGGGCGGTTACATCCTTCCTTCTGAGGAGGAAGGCTTGGTTAGAGGTGGAGCTCTCCTTGCAGGAGAGACGGAGAGGTATAAATTCAGCACTGTAGGGCGGTTTCCTTCTTCTTCTTCCCTGAGGGGAGAAGACCGAGATGAGAGGTGGAGCCTTCCTTAAGGGTAAGGAAGGTTTCTGTCCCCTAGAAGGGGAACCGAAGGGGTCTTAAAGACTATTGAAGGTAGGTTTTCGAAAAAAAGGGCTACTAGGCTCCATCACCGAAAAGTAGCTTAAAAAAATGGGAGAGGAAGCCGTTCGCCCGTAAATCTGTTATTTTATTCCATGTATCTTCTTCCATACTGCAAACCACGTTCTAAACAAAGGTTCACTCAATGCCTCAGTAGGATAATGCTTCACGAATCTGAGATTCCTGAGATTCATTCTGAAGTAACGATGCATCTTACTTTCACCGATCTTACTACCCATCCTATCATCATACTGTCCGAAGTTTCCTCCTCGCATGATTTCATCAAGCAGGAACCTACCTTCCCTTTCATCCATCGGTGCAATCATTCTATCTTCTGATAGCCCGAACACCTCCTTCATCACGAACATCACAGCCTGAGCAAACTTCCATAAGCCAAGATATTTCAATTCATGCCGTAAGGTATCCAAATCTGTGTTAATCTGTGTCATCTGTGGGAGGCTTTTATTAGAATCCGTGAGATTTGTGAGATCCGTGTGCCACTTCACTAACACAAAATAGCAATCCAGAAGCTGCCTCAACCCGATACCCTCCGTAAAGATATGCCGATACAGATGAGAAAGGATATAGAAAACGTTGAATGAAACCTGAGGCACATGAATTTCCCCATATCCATCTGGTAACGTAACGACATTCGAACATTGCAAACCCATCACCTCCTTAAACCATTTCTGCATCCTGCTATTATGAATAGGGAAAAACATATATGAAGGAGTAAAATGCACCTCTATTGCCGTTTTCATCACAGGGAAGTCTACATAGTGATAACGCATCACCTGATTCGGACACACCTTATTTATATATTGCATCACTCGTTTCCTGCCACCAGCGAGATAGATGTCTATATCTCCAGGAGTTCGCATATAAGGGTCAGGATAAAGCAACGCATTCCCCTGCCCCTTCAAGATGCAGTTAGCAAAGCCCTTGTTCTCGAAGTTCTTGCAAACTTTCACGGAATCCTGAAACAGTCTGATATTCTGCTTCCGAATAATTTCCGCCATCACCATCCATTGCATCAACAGCTTCTGCTCCGGTGCCAATTCCTTTGGCAACCGCTGGATACCATGAAACAGCACACTAAGCAAAGCCTGCTTCTTGGCTATAGCATACAGCTCCTTCCAATCCACCTCCTTCAAAGAACCAGGTATTTCCTTGGCAGAACCAATGCAGAATCGCAAGAAATCAAAGAAAATCTTTTGTTGTTTCAACATAAAGTTGTACTTTTGCACGCATGAAACAAGCCATACGCATCATATTATCCTACATAGCCGCTATCATCCTCCTTCCGATAGCCTTGCTATGCAAGTCCTTCCGAAGAAAGTAATCCTACTTTTTTCGGAAAGGATCCTTGTATATTCCCAAGAGCTGCTTACCGAAGTAATAGAAGAACTGCATGTCATCTACGAAGTAACGCTTGAAGAGGCGCTTTGGTTCCTTCATGCAACGATACAGCCACTCCATACCGATTTTCTGCCAAATCTTAGGCGCACGTTTCAATGTTCCAGCTTCGGAGTCAATGGTAGCACCCAGAGCCTCTGAAGCTAGTATATATCAAAGAAAATGATTATCTTTATAATCGCTAAAGTATAAAAACTAAAATTTAGCCAGTTGATATATATTGAGAAACTTCTATAGTGTATTATCACCTAATGCATCTCGAAAGTATTAGGGTTATAATTCACAACAATAAGGTAATTATTATTTGTTAGACACAACTTATTTTCATCCTTCTGCTTAAGCACCTCATGATTCATAACCTTACAATTTGTCCACAAGATTCCTAATGGCATCTACCAATTCCTTATTGTGCGACACCCACATCTTATACCTATGATGCTTTGCTTCCTTGATAGCCTCTTCCAGTTCTGCAAGTTCCTCTACAACTACCACGTTGAACTTCTGCTTCATCAGTTCGGCAATCTCTACTTGATGATTATCTACATGCTCACCATACTTCTTCAAACGAGGTACAATAATAAGAGGCTTTTTTCTCTTCATACAAGAAATGATACTATTTACTCCACTATGAGTAATGACCAATTCAGCTTTGTCTATCAATTCCTCAAACTGGGCAGCAGGAATCAATTTATAATGAGTAAATTTCGGTTCCACTTCATATATTGAAGACTGCATAACGATTTCTTCTGACTTATACAAACCTTTGTCCACCAATTCATTCAAAGCCTCAACAAGTCGATTAAACGGAAATTTCTGAGTACCAAGCGGTACAAACAATTTAATACACTGTTCCATGATATATTGCTTTTGGATAAACACGCTTCATTTCTTCCCACTGTACAAAAAAATAGTCAGCAAATGGATAAACCATCTCTCCAGTCACAGACTTATTATCAAGTTTGGCAAAAGACTCCACATAGATAACCTTTTTGCCTAGCATCTTGCCGAACTTACAAGTCGGATAAGATGCGCCCGCACCGGTTGTAATAATTATATTCGGATTCTCCTTAACAAGAAAGAATAAAGAAGCAATGATATTATATGCAAATTTAAAAAGAAAAGAGAAACTCTTACGCTCCTGTTGTACTAAATAATGATGCCTATATTTCTCAACTATGTCTTTGGAAGCAACATTTTTCTCTGTTACAATATAAAAGTCCTTATCCTTCACTGCAGGAAGCAATTGCATCAACTCCATAAAATGGCCACCACACGATGAAACTAAACAAATCTTTTTCATAAGTTATCTTTTAACAGTTCGTTAATAATTCCAGAATTTCCTTATTAAAGTAATAATATGAGTCCACTTGAAAAAGTCAGAGCACTATCAATCTGAAAGTTAAACTACAAAATGAAGTCAAAAAGGGTTCTTTTGTGCTATAAATTTCATACAGAATGGTTCTAATTATGCTTTTATGTTTTAAACTGTAAGCATTTTGAGGTACCCCTCTGTTTTGATGGCACTTTTTCAAGGTGACTCATAATATTAATGTTTAGATAAGATCAAGATACTCTAAAAATATCTACAAATACTTATCTATTATCTAATAAAGACGTTAATGTACTCATCCATTCTTGATATATTCTTTCTATAGAATATGCCTTACTTTTCTCAACGGCAGCAAGAGCCATCATATTACGCAAAGAATCATTTTGCATAACCTTTGCAAGCATACCTGCAGCATTGTCCGCATTATATCCATTCTTCTCGTAAGGTATCACTACACCATCCTTGCCATCTTCAATAATATCTCTGACGGCAGAATAGCTATCATATACCACAGGAATCACACCAAAACTCATGCACTCCGCAAGAACCAAAGGGAAGCCCTCATATTCTGAAGTAAGAAGCAAAATTGAAGCTCGCTCATAATAAGGCTTAGGTTGCTGAAAGCCTTCAAATGACACATGTTTCAAATCATAGTCAGCCACCTGCTTCTCCACATTCTTTCGTTCCACTCCATCGCCAACTATTGTAAGCTTCCAATCAGGGTACTTCTTCTCTAACCTCGCCCAGGTATCTATCACACGATATACACGCTTTTGGTTATAGTCGATTCTCCCCAAATAAATAATCTCCTTTTGCTTTTTCGGGAAAGAATATACAAAATCAGACGAATCCAAAGTAACAGGATTAGTCTGCACCATCAGGTGATCGGGATGCTTAATACCGGTAAACTTGGAGAACAAAGGAACATAGCTTGAAGATAAAACTTGATATAAGTCGGTATGGCGATACACATACGCCATACTTCGACTAGTAACCAATTTGAAAGCTGCTTTTTTAACTTCTAGCAAACAACGCTTCAGAGGATTATGGCAACAATCTAAAGCTATTTCAACATCCTTGATGCGTGCATTTGTGTCAATTTGGTTGTGATAGACTGCAATCGTTTTAATATCTAATCCTTCCTTAGCCTTGTTCAATGTTTTACAAGGCACCAAAGGCAGCCCCCACTGGTTGATAACCACCTGAATTTGATGCTGAACAAGAATATTCCTCAAAGAAGAGACACTCTTTGAAGAGCACTTATAGTCACCAAGAGTATATATCTTTACTCGTGGGTCTGTTCTTGCTACAGTAAGTTTATCAGGAGCTTTAAATGTAGCAATAACTACATTATGTCCGTGATGCTCAAATACCCCAGCAAGCGTTGCTGCTACCACTTCTATGCCTCCTACATCATAGACTTTCATCAAAAAGAGTATGTTCATTACTTTTCTTTTAGTTTACTTTGCAGAAATAAGTTTTCTCTTTAATTTCATATAGAAAGAGAATATTCCAATACTATGCAAAAACGGTTTTATTCTTGCGATAATTTGTCTTTTCAAAGAAGTATCCAGATATATATCTTCTACATCCTTTAGAGATTTAGAATTTAAGTCCCTAAAAAATTCCTTTCGAAGAGGATTTTCTGGCACTAAATTTTTAATCATAACTCCATCCCTTTTGATGATTTCATCAATTTGAGATTTATGATAAATGAAATCTCCTTTTATTATCTCAAAAATTTCCTGTCCACGCTTTGTATGTATAAATACATTAGTTGCCCCTTTTGAAGAAAAATCCGCAGATACAGAAGGAGCATCCCAACAATCAAATATTGTGATATCACTCATACGATTAATCGTTTTAAAATGACATTGGTAGCAACTTGGGCGGGAACATATATTCTTAAAATAAAGACGAAGCATCATATCGATTTCCATTCCCTTATGATACTCCTTACTCTTATCAGAGAACCAAATAGATGCAGTACTATAATTATAACCATAATACTTATCTCGCGAACGATAGTCAACTACTTTGCTATCAGCCAAAGAAGAGTGATATGCCAAATACTTCCTTAGTAACAGTGGACTTGGTGTGCCGTGGCACACCAAGTCCACTGTTACTAAGTTATCATATTTCCGCCCACGCAGAAAATGATAAAGCCCAGAAATCTGACAAGGAGTACCACTAAAGACAACGACTCGCCCTTGGGCGAGAAAATTTTTCGCTTGCGAATAACAGTCACCAATAAGACTTTGTACATACTTGGAACCACGGAACTTCTTACAGCCATCCAATGTTTCAGCATAAGAATGCCTCAATTCCATATCTTCACCAAAGGCAGCTCCAAATACAACACCTCCCTGCTCTATTGACCATTTAGATATAGCAGTAAAAAAGCCGCCAGAAGTACTTGTTCTTAACACTTCTGCATTCTTTTGTTGTACCACGAAGCTCTCAGGCAAAGTATCGTCCATCTTCGGCTTTTGCAAAGGACACACCTTTTCGCATAATCCACAATCAATGCACTTATCCTTATCAACATGAGGATAGCGGAATCCTTCCTCATCCTCTATCATCTCAATGCAGTGCTTGGGGCAAGCGTTATAGCATGCCCAACAACCACAACATTGACTTTTGTCTTTTATATCTACCATTCTTAATCTCTATATAAATCTTCAAGATACCGCTTATGATATCCAGACCGACGCAATAACTTATTTCTAAAATAATTCTGATACCACCAGTCAAGCAGAGGACAATAAAATCTAGACCATTTGAATACCTTACGAATTACATTCTTAAAAGAGTCTTTATGGCAATGCCAAGACCCCATGAAATGATGAACAGAATAACCACCTTCCTTACCAAAAGTAGGAACTTCAAAATAGTATCTCGGATATATAAAACCATTAGGTATAAACTCCCGAAACTTTCCGTTCAACCTAAAGTTAGGATAATTGGCAAGCGTAAAATCATTAAATATACTATTGTTTGGAATTCTTCGATCAAAAGCCATTGTCTCATACATATCAAGCAATCCTTTGATATATGGATGCTTAGGGGCTGCCATTATAACAGCCGTAGAAATGGCACACTCATACATATATCCCAGCACGAGATCAGCCTCAAAAAAGTTATCAGGAAAAGACTTTTTCACCTGAACATCCGTATCCATATAAATACCACCATATTCATAAAGCCTTTTCAAACGATAATAATCACTGACATGTGCCCAAGACTGCTGCTCATAAGCCTGCTTAACATATTCCGTCTCATCAAAACTACAATTGGTCTCATTCCATTCTACAATCTTGCCCCCCCATATCTGCCCAAAAGACTCTATGCATTTTTTCGCCATATAGTCTTTCTGAGCATTACCAAACCAGCAATAATGAATAATCTTTGGTATCATCACTATAAATTCTTTAAAGCATTATGTAAATAATCCATCGATGACTTTCTATAGGCGTCCAATCTAGCATCTACCCCTTCGAAAGAACCTTTATAGCTTATTACATCTTCAACATTTTTATCCTTTGTCATTCTCCTTGCCTCTAAACCTGTGATATGTAGTAAATTATCAATACGAGTATTGGTACTCTGCTTTGCACCTTCCGCAAATCGGTTAAACGTAAAGAAGTTCTTCTTATACAAGATAGAGAAAACTGAACAATGGAAAGAATCTGTAAATACATACTCCGCATTACGAATGTAATTAAGGAATTCACGTGGACCAACGTATGGTGCCTCATCGGCAAATCCCTCATCCGAAGGAATATAGTCATCTAATTGCTGAAGAGCGACAATCTTGTATCCAGTTTTTTCTTTCACATTTTTGATGAATTCCCTTTGCGAAGGATTGTCGCCCAACAGATAGCAAAATATATATTTGCCATTTGTTAAAGGCTCTCGTTGCTGGATTCCCAACCATTGGTCACCAGTAAAGAGAAGTGTCGGATCAAGAACCACTGGAACCTTTCTACCTGTCAACTTATAAACCAAATCACAGGCACTCTGCTCTCGCAAAGCTATATGGTCAAAGCGGTTCATAAATCGCTTATTCTTCTCAACTTGGAACCAAGGCACTTCCTTCACACCGATGCTTGTTGAATAAGCAATCTTACGGATATGGTCAGGAACCCATTCCAGGGTATAATAACCGTGTTCTACACTATCTGTTCGCCACAACTGATCGCTACCTACCAGAAAAGCAGAATAGTTTTCTGCCATCTTTGTAAGTTCCTCGCGATTTTTGCAATAAGGCGATACATGGAAAAACGTTTCAGCAAATTGATCGAATGCCTTATTACGAATCTCCCAGTTTTTAGCAAACATAGGGTTTTCTTTCTTGGCACGCTCAATCTTCATCTTACCCAAACGCATCTTCCAATCTGCAATCAACAATTTCTTGATGATGTAGAGAATTTTATTCTCTTGCATATAGTTGATTGGAGCCTTACAAGCGATGGTTTGAAAAGGAAGTCCCATCTGCTGCATAATCAACTCTGTGGCATACGCCTGAAGCATACTTCCATAATTATGATGGAAGTAGCAAGTTACTAGTCCTATTGGTTTCATTTTTTTATTTTCGTTTTTATCATCAAGAATTGATGTCTCAACCATCTCATAGATAGAGCATATAACTTCATCAAGTAATAATTAGAAGATAATGCTAGAACAACTCTTTTACCCAAAGCAACGTTTCTCTTACACTCCGGAGCAATACATTTCAATTGGGCAAGAGCATATTCATAATAACATTTAGATACAGCTCCACTAGTCTTTGCACTTATCATCAAATCATCTGCTATCTGACGCATTCTTCCACAATCGACGGCATACCTATAAGCTGGCCCCTTATACTCAAAAAAAGACTTAACCGAATTCATTGAATCCCAATTCTGATCATGTTTGCTTATTGTAAAGCTATTGGAATAAGCCCCTTCATTAGAACAATCATAATAATATAAAGGTTCTTGAAGATTAACTATTCTTTTAGCATAGTAAAGCAAGATGGGAACTATCTGAAAATCTTCTCCCTGATTGCAACCTTCTATACATTTTATATCATTGTCAACATACAAAGTACGCCTAATCAATTTTGCCCAAATACTATTTGAATTTTTGCGAGACAAAACTGTAAGACAATATTCTTCAGGATTACTGAATGAAGCATATCTAGTTATCTTACAAAAACTAGGGCTAGCCTTTTTAAAATCAATGACCACAATATCAGCATCGAATCGTAATTGTTTGTCAATAGCCTTACGAACTATTTCCTTATCTACATAGTCATCGCTATCCACATGCATAATAAATTCTCCAGTAGCATTAGCAACTGCCGTATTTCTTGCACCTGCCAAGCCTTTATTTTGTGCATGGTTAATGATTCGAACAAAAGGCTTTCGATTAGGATAGCGATTTATGACACGTTCAAGTACATTGATACTATCGTCTTTAGTACAGTCATTTACAAATATATACTCTATATTTTGATAAGTCTGTTCAAAAAGAGAAATAGCACAACGTTCAATGAATTTTTCAACCCCATATATGGGAATTAACATCGAAACTTTAGGAGTTTGATTCATTCTTTATCTTATTAATCAACATATTAATTATCTCCTCATCAACATTTTCATCAAACTTTCTGGCAAAAAGTTTGTTAGAATGAGACAAGTAATCGTAATCTTCTTTGCGCCAAATATATGGTCGACCTCGTTTCCAGTCAATCTCTCGCAAACAACCTTCAAATTCATCAGTCACATTATAAATACGATTTCTGAATTCCGAGTTATAAGCGAATGTTTGTTTGTAAATTTCATCAGGACAATAAGCATAACTATACATCTTGAGAATTTCATCCTTGTTTTCGAGCAATGAAAGTACGAAATCATGAGTTACGCTTACCCATTCACACCCTGCCTTAAACTCATAATCAGGTTGTTTCATTTTATAGCCAACAAAAATCTGAAGCTTATTATAAAGCTGTCGCATCTTCTGCAAACCTCCTCTGAGATATTGATTAGGGAATCTCATATACTGCATAAACAAATTATGACAGTAAACTCGCTCTCTCATATCCCACTTTGGGCTATATCCAATATATTCAAAGTTCTTACCATCAAAATATTTATGAATATAGTTTTGGGAATGAAGAGGTAAATCGATACCTGAAATCAAATGATAGTAAGCGTGCTCGACCTGAGAAGCCAATTCAAACAGATTCATCTCAGCCTGAATAAGGCTAACATTTCCCCAACGCACCATAACTCTCTCACAGAATTTACAATGAGAATATTTCATATGTGGGGGGGTAATCTTTTTTATATCCAACTTTGACTTCAAATCCAAATGGATGTATATGTCATTGCGAGGGTCATCCAAGAGAAGCAAAAGCTTGTGTAATTGCTCCAAATTGGAATGAGCGATTATTAAATATGCATGTTTATCCATAATCATTTAAAACGCCAAATTATTTTATTAATTATATTCAAGTTCTTCAATCCAAACAATTTCCAAAATTTTGTTTCAATTTCTTCATATTTAGGTACTTCTAACCAAGACCCCGCAAAATGATGAATCGAATAAGAATTATCTGTAACTTCTATTTTTCCTGTCTTATATGATTTTGGACTAAAATATTCACAAGGGAACACAGGTATCTTGTGAGTATTTTCTATCATTTTAGCCTCAGTCAATGACGAACAATTCACTAAATCATAACCATGATTACGCAATTCATCTTCTACAATAGTAGGCAAAACTTTTGTATCAAAAGAGCCATCATTTTTGATAAAAGGGCGATTTTTATAGTAAGACAAGCAATCTTTCAACCATTCTGCATGCTTCTCAGAACCAAAGGCTGCGACCTCAAGACCACTCATTTCTTTTTGCCAACAAACAAATGTATGAAGTTCTAACAATGGGTCAAAACATTTAAGAACTTCTACATCCATATCCAAGTAAATACCACCATAATTATATAGAGCGTATAATCTTATATAATCTGCAGCAAAAGCATACTTTTTGTTATCGAAAGCATCACTAACCCATTGAGATTTTGTTTTCGGGAATCTATCAAAATTCCATAGCATAACTTCATAATCAGGAAGTTTCTCCTTCCAAGAATCCATGCACTTTTTTAGATCATCTGGTATAGGATCATTACTTAACCAGCAATAATGAATTATTTTTGGAATCATTTTTGTTTGTATTTAATAATATTAAAAATAGAAATATCATAAAATATGAATATGATGCACCTTGAATTCCTGTAAAACATATACTCGTAAGAAATGATGCAAAATACCCATATAGTAACATCCTTTTTCTTTTATCTCTATATAACGCTGTTGAAAATCTGAAAAGAAGATTATATGTATAGAAAAATACAATAAAACCCATTATTCCTTGCTCCACTAATAATTTAAATATTATACTTTCTAAACCAAACAAACCATCTGTAACAAATCGGTTACTTTGTAATACATAATATTGGTAATTATAGCCAATTCCACCAATAGGATTTTTTTTCATAACCTCTATTGATTTTACTAATTGTCTTTCTCGCATGTGCTTATCACTACCCGCAATTCCAGCTTTCTCACTATAAGAACTATCCCAAAAGAAAATGCCAGATTCTACATATTGGATAATACCTGCATTTTTAGAAGTATGAGGAACTATCGAAAGACAAAGAATCATTCCCAAATATATTGAGGGTAAAATAATCAATAGCCTTTTCCAACCATAATGCAATAAAACAAAAATCAAGAAAACACCCAAAGTGACAATTGCAGTTCTACTACCACAAAGTATAATATTGACTAATCCAATTATAAAAACTAATATAAAAACATATTTCTTTATGTATGTCTTCAAAAACCACACTATACTAATAAATAGATTCCAATATTGCCCCCACGCCAATGGATGCCCCATTGTCCCATAAGTTCTTCCTTGTAATCCCCCTCTTTCTTCATCCATAAAATATGCAAACACATCTTCACTACCATATAAAAGGTTCAATGAGCCTACATAAACATTGTTTCCAACAACATAACTAAAAATTCCATATAATCCTGCAAATATGGAAATTACACATAAAACATTTATGACAAACCTTATATTTGAAACCGCCAATACGTAGTATCCTAAAACTATAAACAATATCATTTGAAAAAGGAAGCCTTTTAGAAATGAAGATACTTGAAAAGAATATGGTACAAATGCTGTAGAACAAACTATAAGAATTGGTATCGAACAGATATAAATACAAAAATACTTCTTTAAATTAGAAGGCATTACTGCATGTATTTTATTCATATGAAAAACATATGAAATTGACAAAGCAATAGTAATCACATCATTGATTGCCAGATTTATAGGTCCGAATTGCAATCGTACAACTGAAGGCACTAATATTTTAAGTATAAGTGCCAGAAGAAAGCCAGCCTTAATATTGTAAAATATTACTACACATACTATTAATATCAACAAATTGAAAAGTATTATCATGTTATAAGCATTTATTGTTTAAACTTCATAAAAAACAATACGAAATACGCGAAAATAAAATAGCATTTATTTTTTTTACCTATCACATATCGAAATGAAGAAAGAGGAAGCTTCCCATACACTTTTATTCCTCTAAAAAAATCCGAGCGCATTACAGGTATCTTCGTTGCAACCTTTCTTTTTGTTAATTCTTTAGAGTATCGACTAATCATTCCTTCTTCAATTAAAATCTCCTCTACCATTTCTGTTGCTTTAACTTGAAACATTATTTTTTCAAATGAAGGTGAAGATATGAATGAATTATTATTATTACGAACATAGTGATAAGGATAAAAATCAACAAATGATACTTTTTTACTTTTTAATAACAAAGAAACAACAACAAAATAATCTTCACCTCCATCAACACCATTAGGAAAATGAATATTATATCGAGTAAACAGTTCTTTTCGTATCATCAGTTTCCATAATACTCCCCAATAATTACCAATCACAGAACGCAGAAAATCTTCTTTGGAGTTATAAATAGCAGTAGTAGGAATTTCGTAATCTCCAAACTCTTGTATAAAATTGCATCCAACAATATCAGAATCACATTCTTTGGCTTTGTTATACATTTCATGTAACATATCAGGTTCTACCCAGTCATCACTATCAATAAATTGAATATAATCACCTTGAGCATGAGTTATACAGAATTCACGGGTAGCGCTTATACCTTCATTTTGTTTATGATACACTTTAATGCGCTCATCTTGTTCTGCAAATGTATCACAAATATCACCGGAAGAATCAGAACTTCCATCATCTATTAGTAAAAGTTCAAAATCAAGAAAAGTTTGCGACAACACACTTTTTATGCAACGTTTAATATACTTTTCTGAATTATAAACTGGTATTAATACACTAATTTTTGGCTTACACATCATAATTTTAATATTTTAGTTTGCTGCAATAACAATGTTGAAATAATAGAAAACGGTACTGTAAAAATAGCCAGGATGGATGTTAAAACAACCTCATTTTCTATCATATATTGTTCTCCAATAACATTTTTAAATATGGAATAGAAAATATATAAAAATATCATATGAAATATATAAACTCCATATGAAGTTTCATCTAGCAATTTAAAGACCTTGTATTTCTTTATTTTATTTGAAATTACAGCTAAAATTTTTAGCAATGAAAATACTGCAAAGATTTCATATAAAAAATCGCCTTTTTCTGTACCCCCCCCAATTCGTATTTGGAAAATTTTCAAGAGGTAAAAAAAACAAAAACCAATAAAATAGAATTTATCATACTGGTGAAACATATCTTCTTTTTTTGCAACCAATATACCTGATAGGAACCAAATATAATAGGTCATTATTCCGAGAACAGGTAAATCATAGTGTTTTAAAAGAGTCCTCAATACAAGAGTCCCTAATATTACTCCAACTATTTTTAATATGGTCATATTTCTTAATAGAAAATAAGAAACAATAAAGTATAAAAACAAATATGATATAAACCACAAATGCTTAAATCCTATTAGACATTGCCAGGATATCTTACCATTATAAATTAACTCAAAAATGGAACCAAATAAGACACATGGAACATACAAACGCTTAACTTTATTTATACAAAAAAATAAGAAATTACTTTCTTTATATAGACCACCCGTCTTATGCAAAATAAAACCTGATATAAAAAAGCATAAAGGCATTGTCAGTAATGTAATATATGATGTAAAATCCAAAACTCTATCAAATATAAAATACTGACCATTACCAACCCATGCCCAATCTGGATGATAGGGAGCAAAATTATGCTGAATTAATACTACCCAATAAATCGCCAAAATACGTCCCAAAGCCATATCTGCCCTGTATTTTTTTATTTTTTCCATTTTCTTAGAATCAACGTAATTTTATTATTTAGAAAACATCTCTCGGAAGAAGAGCAACCAATTGTATAAATAATCAACAAACAACTAACAACAGACAGACTACAAGTAGCCAAAAAAGCCGAAAACTCATTAGCAAAACTAATTTCATGAATTACAAATGGTAGCAATGGCGTTAAAATAACTACAACAACTATAGGTTGGATTACCTTTTTCAAATAATCGACCATTTGCATATTTATCATAGGAAGAACTATTTTTAAACGAACAATTTGCGTACACGATTCTACAATTATATGAACAAGAAACACATATTCTGGAATAACACAAAAGTATTTTAACAAGACATAAGCGATAGGTACTATAGACAACAACATCGTCCCCTCTATAATCTGAAATTTCTTTAATTTACCTGTTGCATGTACTGACACAATTATAGGATTTGACAGAGAATACAAAAGACTTGACACCAATATTAAGCGTAAAAAATTTACAGTATGTTCTGGCACGTTTCCAAGCCAAAGTTTTAATACAAATGGCGCTTCAAACATTAAAGGTAAAACTATAAAAAATAAAATATAAAATGAGAATTTAGAACTCTTGCATAACAGTTTGTGCATATATTCCAATTCTCCTTGTGCATAACATTTTGTCAATTGGGGATTTAAAGCCATTTGAAAGTTACCACAAAACTGTTGACAAACACCTTGTACTTGAACAGCTACGCCACGTGCAGCATTTACAGCAGGACCAAAGAAAATATTCAAGAGAATGTTTATACCTTGCGTAAATCCAATTATTGCCAAATTACCATTCATCGTCCAAGCAGCAAAAGCAAATATTTCCTTAAACATTTTCTTATCATAAGAAAAATGAACTTTTGTTTCCTCAAAGTGCTTGTTACAATATATGCCATATAAAACTCTATCAAAAAGCATTATCAAAAAAATCAATAAAGCATAGACTATCAACTTATCATAAGGAGATATCACAATAAAAAATGCCACCAATAATTTAAAAACAGCATCAACAATAGAGATGTATGCAAAAGCAGACATTTCCTCATGGGCAATGATAGCTGCATTATATGGCACACTTATGACTCCTAAAATTGAAGACAAGACAGAAAATTGGTACACCCAAAAAGCAGCAGTCTCTCTACCTTCTGGTATTTGTAATTGAGTAGTAACAAACCATAACCCAAGAGTTTCTCCAACAACCAGCACAACACCTGCCAATATAAAGTGGATACTCAATATATTTCCAAAAGTCTTTTTCATCATCATAATATTCCCCTTACCCAAATCATAAGTTATATATCGAGATGATGCAGAGCTTAATGAGCCTGTTAGAAATCCTAACATTGCTATTACGCCACCAACAACATTATTTATACCAAAATCCACTACCCCCAATGCATTCAAGACAACTCGTGAAGTATATAAGTTCACACCCATCATAAAGAGCATTCGAACATAAAGAAGCAATGTATTCTTCGCTATTCGTTTATTATTATCTGATGTTTGATTTGACATAAATTACTTTCCAAATTCTTTAATTCTCAGTTCTTCTTTCAATGAGCAAACAAGCAGCTGTCCATTCTTCTCGGCTACGATATAGCAATACTTTTCGATGTAATCGTCCTGGATAGGAGAAATCTTATTGTTGAGTTTCTCCACCTTCTCTGGGATAACATCTACTGCTGTTACATGATGGTGCTGAGATAACAGGGTTGCTATACTCAGACCTACGTAGCCGGTGCCGGCTACTGCTACTTTTATATCTTTAAAATTATTCATAATGATATTGTGTTTTTATTTTTTCTTTTTTTTCTAAAATCATCCCGTCCTTCTTTACCATTAAAGAAGGCTCCACCTCTCACCCCTGCCCTCTCTCCTCAGGAGCGAGGGAGGAAACCGCCCTACTCGGTGCTCGGAACCGCTACGCTCTAAGGTTGGCG
>OFMQ01001068.1_pt1 | contig 15587 bp, 19 predicted proteins | sample 1541851 | NCBI WGS metagenome assembly OFMQ01 (sample SAMN04209227, study PRJEB22552) | human gut metagenome | biome: gut; material: feces | host: Homo sapiens | place: USA: Oklahoma | reverse complement strand
AGAATATCGTCTTCGATGTAGGAAGTGTATTGGTGAACTGGATGCGCATGAACCTTTATACTACTCTGTTCCATGGCGACAGGGAGAAGGCTAAGTGGATAATCGATCATGTGGTGACGAATGAATGGAATGATCAGACAGACTTGGGAAAGCCTATAGATGAATGTCTCTTTGATTTAAAACAGGCTTATCCCAAGTATGCTCCTTATATTGTTGCCTACTGGTACTGTTACAAAGATATGGATGGTGGTGAAATCCCTGGCATCTATGAGATCATGTGTGAACTGAAGCAAAGAGGATATCGTCTATACTGTCTTACCAACTGGTCTAATGAGACATTCCCGATAGTAAAGGAAGTCCATGCCCGTCTCTTTGGCATGTTTGAAGGAATTGTAGTGAGTGGGGAAGAGAAGTTGGTAAAACCGAATCCAGAAATCTATCAGCTTCTTCTGAATCGCTATAGCCTCCAGGCATCGGAAAGCATCTTCATAGATGACAGGCAAGTGAATGTTGATGGCGCCAACCATGTGGGTATACATGGTATCCTATTCACAGGAGCTCAAGACTTGAAGCAACAGCTATGTGCTTGCCTTCAAATCAGACATTTTTAAGAAAATGAAACTCCTCACATGATGAAGGCTCTTGAATCATCCAGAACCTTATCATGTAAGGAGTATTTGTAATCACCAAAAAACTTATTCTCACACCAAGGTGTGAGAGGCTACGCTTTCTATTTGTTTCGCTTGATCGGCTCATAATGATTATTTGCATCAAAACAGGAGGCGCATGTGCCGGTAAAGTCAGAGATTAAACGTTTTCTAATTTCATCGTATCCTTTAAAGACAGTAAACCAAACAGACCAATAGCCTAGTTTCTGAGCCAAACAGATAATTTCTTCAACATCTGCAATGCCAGCATTGAACTTATTGCGTAATCGTTCTGCTAAATCCCATGTTTCCAGGCGTTTCTTCCATCGGAAATCTCTTGGAGTAGGTCCTAATTCATTGCCAGGATATGCTCCAAGTTTTACTAAATCAAATAGTTTTTTGGCTTTGCCCTTTTCATCTTCATCCAAATGAGGATTCAGCATGACCGCTCCACCTGCAGTGTAGATGAAGTCTCTGAAAGTATTATCAGTATGTGGCCAATGATAATCCTCTTCATGAATTTCAGGGTGCCCTTTTGTGGAATTACAGATACCACAGGATATTAAAAAGTTATTCCATGCCGTCTCTTCTCCATTTGTTCCTTTTGGTTCAATATGTTCCACTGCGAGTTCATTTGGCAAATGGGTTCCTTCATAATAAGAACAAAACCAGCCAAGATTACCCAATAATGGCATTTTGGCATTATTATAGGGAGAATAGTATTCTTGTATAGTCTCTGTTATTGTTTGATTCTTGGAATTTACATAAAAGACAGTTTCGCCAACATTCTTTTTCTCTACTGGTCTCACCGGCTAATTTCCTTTCGTATTATATTCAGATTGTAATAAAGCAAGATAGGCAGGATTATCGCTGAAGGTAGCTTCAATCTCTCTTAGCTTCTCCAACAATTTCTTGTCTTCTTCTCCTTTTTGTATCGACTTGAAGTAATTTTTTGCGATTTCCTGCATCTCCTGAAATCTTTTACTTCTAATATTCTGTTCCAAACCCATTCGATCGGCAGTAATATCCTCTAATGATTCTCGGTAAGGTTCACCTTCTATCATTACATTTTCATCGAAGCTGATAAGCTGATTCTTTTGAAGACTCTGAACGATAAATGGACTATGGGTAGATACAATGAACTGAATCATAGGGAAAGCCTGAGCCAAATCCTGAAGCACATGCTTTTGCCAATGAGGATGCAGATAGAGATCAATCTCATCTATCATCACAACACCAGGTGTCTTTTTAACAGCATTCCGTCCCAAGCAACCATTTAATTCGATGCAACGATGGGCAATCTCTGCTACAATATTAATCATTGACTGAAGTCCATCACTCATGTAAGAGAAATGATGGCGAGAGGGAATATGTCCTGTTACCGATACCACAGCTTCTATTTCACTATGATCAAAATCGATTTCTGACAAAGCAGGAATAGCTGTTTGCAGTGCCTCAAAGAAAGCTTCGCGAGTTCCCTCAAATTCTTTTCCATCCCTGACATTTTTATCGTAACGAGCTAACCATTCCATAGCACCATCAAAGTCAACCTTGTCATGGAGAGCAAATTTGTAGGCTTTCTCTATTCTAGACGCTCTTTCCTTTATCTTACGGGTAATCTTCATCTGGGCATCGCTGGTTCTCTTGGCTCCGAAAGATAAGACTAATGGATATATTGCACCATCATGATGCTCATATCTTTTGGCTTCCATGTCTGAAACCATAGTCATCAGTTCCCCTGCACATGATCTGCTATGAGTAGTGGTACTACCAGTGAATTCGCGAGACCATGAAATAGAAATAGGAGTAAATTGTGGCTCATTATTTTCTATGGAATCAGTAACGTAGAAATCTGCATCTATTGTGATGCGAGTACGCTCTCCGTTTGGGACATAATCTTTTTCTGTTGAATCAAATGCCATAAAGCGATCATGAATACTAAAGTTGCGACGATATTGTACTGCACTAGGCAGTTTACTCAAACATTGCAAATAGGCACCCAATCCTATCTGTAAAGCCTTGAGCAAAGTAGTCTTACCTGCGGTATTGTTGCCAATAACCACTGTAAGATTCGACTTGAATTCCCTCATTTCACGCTGGAATCCTTTAAAGTTTACAATATCTATCTTGTTAATTCTCATGATTGCTATAATTTTATTATGCGCACAAAGTTACAACGATTTTATGTAACCTCCAATTTTTTAAACGTATTTCTTTAAAGATTTACGATTATTTTTAGACTACTAATAACATTCATGTCTTAATTAGAATAGGATATTAATATTTACGGCACAAAAGAGAGGCTGATATTACATTATACAGACCATATTTAATTTACTATTTATCATAATCCTTGTTATAATATAAGTGGGGGTGAAAGCAAGTTCCCGAAAGAGGATGAAGAAATCTTGCTGTTGCAATCCAGTTGCCTAGCCAATTCCTCTACATTCATCCTTGCCATTTCTTCGGCCAAGACATTGGCAACTGATTGGAAGAGTGGCACGGAGATAGGCTTCCTGTCTGCCTTATCAAACATGATTTTTGCATTTGCCAATAATATCTGCATAATAATCTATCTTTTATTTTTTGAACATCAATAATCAGTAGTTGTACAAACTTAGAGCAGCCTTCATGTACCACTGAAATGCCATTACATGATCCTCCACAACACCGATGCCTTGCGCATAGCAGACACCCATGTTGTTCATCGCCATTAAATCTCCTTCAAGAGCTTGCTGACGATATTTGTTTGCCGTTTCACGTTCCTTTTTCATTTCTGTAATCTCAACTTGGGTGCAAAGGTACAACTTTAATTTTGAATTTCGACACCCTAAAGATACAAAAAGAAAAGGCAGCTGCAAGCATCTTCACAAACGCCTACAACTGCCATCTCTATAATATATATTGAAACTTCTTTCTACAATTCTCTCAAATTTTCATGAAACATCGCCTGTTAAGCGAAGTTCTTCATGTTGGATCTTGCACCATACTCAGCGCATGCTGCAACAATCAAAGCTAAAATCATTCCTAAAATCATCATAATCTTATCCTTTCTCTATATCAATCTGTTATCCTAATCTACATCTTCTTTACCTCATCTAATATCCATTAGAGAAGCTTCATTGGAAGCATCCTATGGATGCCTCTCAAAGCTTGCTTACTTGCCGAGGCTAATCTTATGGTTTACATTTACAACCTCTGCAAAAAGAGCAGCTGCAACTGCCAATGTCATTCCTAATACCATCATAATGTTACCCTTTCTTTACTTTAATTATTCGTTATTCAATCTTTTCGAGTGCAAAGATAATGCCTTTTTGTGTGCGCACACAATTTTTCGGGAAGAAAATGCTGTCAAGGGTATGATTTCTTGATTTCCGTCAAAAACTGTCATGACAATTGGAACAAAATGGCAGGTCTCCCTTTCAGAAGTCCGACTTTCAACTGCTGTTTCAACAAAATGATACATCAACATTAAAACTTTTCCCCATTTCTCTTGCTGATTTCAGATGAATTGGTTTTCTTTGTACTTGATAAGGTATTCAAAACAGTATCTTTATAGAGGGCAATACCTCCGTGAGGCTGTGACGCTGCGGTTTGAAGGGTATTGCCCTCGTTTCTATTGGCAGTTCTATACCATTGAGACACTCCTATGATGAATGTAATTTCAACATCCTATACCATTCTTGCGGTAGTACAATAGTAAGAGGATTCCTCATGATTATAGTGTTAGATTAGTTGATAATACCCGTTTAACAGCCGATTTTTGCTAAAATTTGAAGATTTTGTACTCCTACGCAAAAATACTGCATACCAGTATTGTAATTTTGCACTAAAAAAGATAGGAGATTAAGAAAATGAAAGAATTTGCAATGAATGGAACCCCTGTTAAGATGTGGGCACATATGTGTGACGCAACGGCTTGGCAACAAATATCGAACCTTTGTAGCCTGCCTTTTGTTTTTCATCATTTGGCATTGATGCCTGACTTACATGGCGGAAAGGGTATGCCTATAGGAACTGTCCTTGCTACCAGGAATGTCGTGATTCCGAATGCCGTGGGCGTGGATATAGGTTGTGGTATGTGTGCAGTTAAAACCAATATCCAGGTGGAGACCATTGAACAGGATGTTCTGAGAAAGAAAATCATGCGAGGCATACGGCACCAGATTCCTTTAGGAATGGAACACCACAAGGTTGCCCAGGATGAGAAGTATATGCCTGAAAATCATGATATTGATGGCATGACTGTCGTTAAGCGTCAATATATATCAGCTACCAAGCAAGTGGGAACACTTGGGGGAGGAAATCACTTCATAGAACTTCAAAAGGACGATGAAGGATGGCTTTGGATCATGATTCACTCTGGGTCAAGAAACTTAGGCAAACAGGTATGTGATTATTATAACAGAGTGGCAACCATTCTCAATGAGCGTTACTTTTCTTCGGTTAAGTCAGACCTTAATATGTCATTCTTGCCACTGAGGACCAAGGAGTTTAATGATTATTGGAATGAAATGCAGTATTGTATCGATTTTGGCCTGTGCAATAGAAGGTTGATGATGCATCGAATTCAGGAGGTCATATCTGAAGCGATACCACACGTTGAGTTTGAGCCGATGATCAACATCGCTCATAACTATGCATCCTGGGAATCCCATTTTGGTGAGAATTGTATCATACACCGAAAGGGAGCAACAAGTGCCCGAAATGGTGAAGTTGGTATCATACCTGGTTCACAAGGAACGAGTTCATATATCGTGGAAGGTCTTGGCAATCCTCTCAGTTTCATGAGCTGCTCCCATGGGGCTGGCCGTATCATGAGCCGAACTGAGGCTGTAAAGACACTCAATTTAGTGGAGGAAATCCATAAGCTGGATGAGAAAGGCATCGTTCATGCCATTCGTAGTCTGGAAGATTTGGAAGAGGCCTCTGCTGCCTACAAAGATATAGAACTTGTCATGGCACAAGAATCAGACTTAGTCAAAATCAAAACCCATTTGCTACCCATTGCCGTAATCAAAGGGTAGTGAATGAATTTATAGATCTTAGTTCTCTAGAATTACTGATTGCGTAATGTTAGAGAACTAGGACAACTTTTCTGATATCTCGTTACAGCACGTATGTATTTGGTCAAGCTTGGATTTGAATCCTTTTAAATCCGATTGCTTGATGAGTTCATATCCTTCAAGATATTCGGTGCCTCCATAAAAGAAATCCATTTTGACATTGAGTACTTTACATATGGATTCCAGTAATCCTGTCTTGATGTCTTTAGCCCTTAACTGTTGACTAAAACCACCAGGAGTTATGTTGAGTTGTCTTGCAATGTCTTTTTGCAGGATACCCTTTGATGCTAATAATTCTCTTAATTCTTTTCCGCTCATACTCTTATTTTTTGTTTTTGAATTCCGTTGATAGTCTTAATCACCTTGAGAGAGTAAGTGAATACTAATTGACTACATATATCGTTTACAAAGTAATAAAATGAATTCTATTCCTTTTATATTTTTGAAACTTTTAAGTTACTTATGTATTCGTTAGTTTGACATTCTACCGATTTGATACAAAAGAAGTGGGCTGCCCCCATATACGCTTCTTGAAGGCATCGCCAAACGCCCATAAACACATACACGGATGGCAGCCCACATATTATGAGCTGCTCCGTGCCTCGTGTTTACATTCTTTTTAATTTTGGCGATTTATCAAGAAGTGAGGCACTTTACATTTCTTCCCACAAAAATCACGTCCCTAAGAACGATGGTGCAAAGGTACAAAAAATAAATCAAATTCTATCATATTTGAGTTTTTTTTGTGTGTTGATTCATCTAAGTTCAGTTTTTCTATGTTTTTGACATACCTCTTAACACCCAAAAGAATCTATATTTTTAGGTTATAGTTAATGGTCGCATAGCTATATATAAACTCCCCATTGTTTGAATAATATAGTAGATAGCGACAAAAAACGAGCATTTGTACATAATAAAAGTTAAAATATAGCCATACTGTAAGTAGTATCCAGAAATATTTGTTATTTTTGCAACGAAATCAAAATTAGACTTTTATTGTCTTACTTGGTTGATAGAAGAGATTAAGTAAAGGAATGATGAAAATAATCATTAATTTTAGAAGCATGACCGATTGAATATTTATACCTAAAAAATGACAACTATCTAAAGTAATGTTGATGTTAATCTCATACATAGACATTTGGATAATTCATGTCATATTAAATGGTAAAATTAATTTTGGTCAATACTAACGATATAATATGTATAAGGTAAAAAAGAAAGTACATAGTGAAGCCAAGCCAGACTGGATGGTTGGGGTTTTGTATCAGATTCCCCCGAAGGTCTATGATTGGCAGGAGTCTTATGATGCTTGCATGAAGCACCTGATTATTATCAAGGACATATTGGAAAAGTCTTCGGTAAAGTGGCATCGTGGAAGTCGGAACTTGACTCAAATAAGAAATGTAAAAGTAAAAGGAGAGAGTCTGCTTGTTTTAACTAAAGCTGGAAGAAGTACCCTTTCTTTTAGAATCATACAAAAATAAAAGAAAATGTAATAATGAAATAGAATATTTGGAGGCTTCAAAAGAGTCTCTATAGGGAATTTATATTCTCACTTTATGGAAGAGTGTTTAATAAACACAGGCGTAACTGCTTGTGTAAGAGGTCTTATCAACTATATAAAATTACATCCTATGATGAATCCTTTAAATAATTCATGGATTAAACTGCCTCGAACTTTTACTTCGTGGCGCTGGTATCATGACTCTAAGATGGTACATGTCTTTCTGTATTTCCTGTTACAGGCAAATGTAAAGAAGACAGATTATCTTTCCTTGACAGTATACCCAGGTCAGGTCGTGACCAGTCTTGCTATTATTGCGGAGGATACGGGCTTATCCCCAAGAAATATCCGTACTTGCCTTCAAAAGTTATCACAAACCGGTGATATCAAGGTTCACTCAAGCAATAAAGGAACCATTGTGACCATACGTGACTATAGTCGTTTTCAGCAGTTTTCTGATGAAGATGCTACTATTGGCTGGATTAAGCTGTACCGTAAAATTACTGAATGGAATTGGTATCATGATGCGGAAAAGGTACATTTATTCATTCATTTGCTGCTCAATGCTGTTTTTCAACAGCAGGTTGGCTCTTCTTTGAAACGAGCTCAGCTTGCTCTAAGCAAAAACACCCTTCATAAGGAAACACGTATTTCCCCATCTAAGATAAGTACATGTCTCAATGACTTGGTGCGCACTGGTGAAATTGAGGTTTTCAAGTCCCCTACTCCTCGTCCAAACCTGATCACAGTTTGCAAGTATGAGCTTTATCAAGGTTTTACATCCAAATTCAGTTGTCTTGATGAGCTGGAAGATTCTTGCAGTACAAAACAATCTCTGTTTGATGGCAATTCTTCCCCACTATCCAGTGATTTAAATCCAATTGTAAGTTCTTGTTGTAGAGATATATATAGAGTTGACGACAATTTGCCCGACAAACAGCTGACAAACGAGCGACAAGTAATTGACACGCAGGTGTCATATCATCGACAAGGAATCGACATGCAAGCGACAACTAATATAAAAGGATATAATGTAAAGAACGAAAGAAAATCAACATCAATGCGCGTGTGTGCATGTGAAGGGATTTTTGGGGAGGAAGAGAATGGTGAAGCTGAAAAGAAAACAAGCAAAGAAAGCTATTTTTCATTTCTCTCAAATTCTGATCCTTGGCTTGAAGTGATGAAACGGCGCTTTAAACTGCCGGACCGGTCTAAAGTAAAGACATGGCTTGAAACCTTTGAACTGGACATGGCTTGCAGGGGAAAGGGTTTGCATAAGGATTTGTCAGATTACCAGAGTCACTTTTGTGATTGGTTGAGCAAACAGAATTTGGAGCACCCCAAGTCTATGTATGGTTCAAAGTTTACACCGAGGTCTTCTCATGGAGGACAACTGTATGAATCAACATTTTAGTTCGTTTATTAATATTTAAACATATGGAAGCAGTAATGGATAAATTCCTGTTCAAGGAAGAAGAGGTGGTTCATCGTATCAAAACAGCCACCACCGGAAAGCGTTTTTTTAAATTGCCGTTGGACTATGTGTCCTGTTATAAAGCCTTATTGCAGGCTTTTATCAAGGCGGTCAATGATGTGGACATCAAATATGTCAGTATGGAAGGATTGGAGATGGTATTATACAATATCTCTCTCTGGCTGGTAGGTCATAGCTATAAAACAGGCTTGTGGCTGAGTGGTGTAGGTGGTACTGGGAAAACCACTTTGGTGTATGCCATACAGAAACTGATACTTTCCTTGCGATTGAAAGACCCCATCAAATCCTCTTCCTCCCAGATTAAAATGGCTGGCCTTGTCATGAAGAATGCCTGTGAGCTTTGTCACTTGTATGTGGACCACTATGAGCGTTTCCTGGAATATCGCAATGTGTCTTTATTGGCTATTGATGATTTAGGCATGGAGCCTGAGCGTATTGTCAAATATGGGCAGGTATGTGATCCCATCAGTGAACTTATTGCCTATCGGTATGAATGTCGCTTGTTCACCATAGTCACGACGAATCTGCCTTCAGGTGATATTCGTCCGCGCTATGGGGATAGAACTGCCGACCGCGTGAATCACATGATGCACGTTGTTGTCATGCCGGATTTCAACTTCCGCCTTTGTTCTGAAACCTATTCCCGCGATTGACATGAAAGAGAAAGATGAGATTTTGGCCAAGACAGATGGAGGACTCGATATCTTTGTTCACTATCTTGGAAAGGAATGCCTGAGGAAAAAGTTCAGAAGTAACATGAGAGAGGATGACAAGCATCCTTCCTGTAAGCTCTATCGTAACCAGGCACTTGATGGCAGGTCCTACTACTATTTGCATGATTTTGGCGATAGTCGCTTTTCCGGAGATTGCTTTTTCGTGGCTTCGCAGGTTCTGAACATCAATCCTTCCATGGATTTTGTGCATCTGTTGAAAATGATAGATCAGAATATGTGTCTTGGGGTATTTGACCGGCAGACAAACCGCAAGGTGGTTCGTCAGGCATCTCCTATGTCAGGCATGAAGAGCCCAGATGAAGAAAACCGGCAGCCTCATGGTGTGATTGCCTATCAAGCGCAGGTCAAGGAATTTTCTGACGAAGAGCTTGCATATTGGGCTTCTTATGGCATCACTGAAGATACTCTTGACCGTTTTCAGGTTAGGAGCTTGAGAAGTTGCCATTTTACAAAGGCTGATGGTCGGCAATATTGCATCTATTCCACTGTCCTGACGCCAAGCTATGGCTATTTCTTCCAGGAAGATAGGGGCATCAAGGTGTATCGTCCTCGCTCGGAGAACCGTTTTCTTTATGCAGGAGATTTGCCAAGTCCTTATATCTTTGGATTGGACCAACTTCCCAGCCGGGGGAATATGCTTTTGATTACTGGCGGTGAAAAGGATGTTCTTTCTCTGAGCAGTCATGGCTTTTCAGCCATTTGCTTCAATAGTGAGACGGCTAAAATCCCCCATTTGGTCATGGATCAGCTTGTGAAGAGATTCGGGAAGATAGTTTTTGTGTATGACGTAGATGCTACAGGAAGAAGAGAATCTGCCCAACGGGTGGAAGAACTCCAGGGGCACTATCCGGTGAGTCGGATAGATCTTCCTCTTGCAGGCAGCAAGCAGGAGAAAGACGTGAGTGACTACTTCTTGCTGGGCGGCACAAGTGATGGTCTAAAGACATTGATTCAGCAAGCATTAAATAACAACAAGTGATAAACAACTAGTAATGACAACAATTATGAGAGAACAACACCACGCATTTATCCACGTGGAAGATGGTATTCGTCTTGTCGATTTGAAGAATGAGGATGAGAAATACCTCAAGCAAAACGGCTTTTCTAAATTGCCTTCCTGTATTCAGGGTGTTCAATTTTCATGTCTTGGTAAGTATTATCAAGGCTTTGGATTTAGAAATGACATCGGTGGCGTTGAGTTTTTTCATCAGCTTTATACCCCGTTTCCTGTCACCTTGAAAAGCTATGCACCAACAACCCTGCGCAGTCCGAAGGCAAAGGAGTATCAGGCATGCTGCCTGTTTTATGATTTTATGGATTATCTGGCATTCTATACCTTGAAGGATTCCAGGGAATTCCGCCTTCCTCAGCATGATGCCTGCATCGTGATGTCTCATGTGAGCAACTACATGCATATGGTGGTGGACAGTGATGATTATGATGAGGTATATATGTTTTTCCCCAATACTGTTGTGGGCAGAACAATAGCCCTTACTCTCAAGAGACGTAACCCGGGAAAGGTCACGGATTACAGCATCATATACAAGGGGCACCCCAATCTGAGAGCGTTTGTACAGGATAAGAATGAATCAATTCATCATGTTTTCAAGTAGGATGAGTAGAAGTTCTATCCTTATCCCCCTGCTTGTCCTTGTCATCTTGATTGCGGTCCTTGCACTGGTCTTGTATTACGACATCAAGCATACGTATCGAGATGGAGACCTATGGAAAAAATGACAGCATGATATGCCCTCACCAATGACGTTGGCACTATCTGTAATGACGATATACTGGGACCTTCTGCTACTGCTGCTGAGGAATAGTTTTAGGGAAAGGTCTTAAAAAAACGATACAAGAAAAGCCCACCGGTCTTCTCACGAGGACCTGGTGGGCTGAGGAGTATATGAAAAATTGTTGAACTTTACCTACTGGCTTATTTATCGGGGCGAAAGGTATCACCACTATGTCTCATGGCTTTGCCAAATCCCTTGAAAAGCCACATGAAAAACAGAAATAAGAATATTGCTCCCATAATCTTCAGTATTAAAAGTGTAACTTCTTGTTTATTGTACGGAGAAGGTAGAGATATGTGTGAAATCTGCTGTGGTCACACCATACTCTCCGGGCTGCAGGTTCACAATGGTCACCATGTATGAACTGGCCCCAATCTTCTTTGCCTCGTATGGAACGGTATTGAAGGATGTCGTTGCCTTCATGCCCGAAAGTAATCCAACTTCGGCGAGCGTGAATCTGCGCTCTTTCTTCTTGGTCTCAAACTGGAACACTCCAATGGAGTTCTTCGGATCTTCGTTGTTGTCCTTCACTCTTACAATGAGTTGTACCTCTCCCTTGGCAATCTTGTTAGGTGAAGTATCACCTTTTACTCTCAAGAAAGTCTTACCCTTGTTCAGCAAACTGCTTCCCGGAATAGGAATGTATCCAAATCCAGAGGTCTTGGTCTTCATTTCTGCCTCTTCCTTTACCAGGACCACCTGGCTGCTGTCTGATTGCACCAGTGCCACCTGACCGATATACTCAGGTTCCTGGATTCCTTGTGCCATGCTTGTTGTACAGGTGATAAGCATCACCACTGCCATCATTAGATTCTTCATATCATTCAATATTTTGTAAATGTTATTAATATTCTTTCAAAATCCTAAACTATCTGCAATATCTTTTGCTATTACAAGATATTTTCTGTATCTTTGCGCTGTGAAACTTCCACATTTCATTTCAAGGAAATTCCTTTGGTTCAGCCTCTTGTATTCCGAAAGGAGTCAAGGGGCTTTATTTGTATCCAACTCCCCTAAAATGCATACTCCGCCTTCAATGCCCTGTCTAAATCGCTCTGGTTGATGAGTTTCACGAAACTCTTATCTCCCACATATCGGTATTTTCCCTCCAAGTGGTGTTTCTCAAGCAGTTTCTCTACGATGCTTACATCCTCGGAGTTCATTTCCGCTATGCAGCATCCCATCTCTACAAAAGCCATAGCCTGGGCCTTACTGACGGGAAATACCCTCCCCATCATCATCTGTCCCTTATAGGGCTTTCCCTTTGGATATGCGTTTGCACTATGTGGCAAAACACTTACCTCTTTCCAGATAATCTCTTTTGCTTTCATTCTTTCTATCCTTTTTTGTGCATGCAAAGGTAATGGTTTTACTCCACATCAACCTCCTCTGCACAATTAATCTTATATTTTAACACTTGTGGTATACCTGCATCATGTGTACGGATGCATACATCATTGCCGTATATTCTCCCCAAAATCTGATGCCAATCCATTTACGCTCACTCCATCAACCTGTTTGAACTCATATTGATTTCTATGCCCCTGACTGACCTCAAAAGGAAAATTCTGGATTTCCTGAACACAAGCCTTTTTTCGAACTTGTTCTTCCACAGAAAATCGAACTTTTTTTTATGACATTCCGGCATAACCTTCACACCATAGCCTTTTTCGTGCCCCCCATTTGGCTGCTCACAGGTCAGAAAGCCAAGTAATGAAGCTGGAATCTTGCTTGGAATACCCTATTCCGACGGAATTGCGGAAGGCTGCCAAGAAAGATTCCAGCTTCATAGCTCGCATGGGGCGGTACTTGGTATCTGGCGAAGCAGCCTTACCTTTGCACGGAAAAAGCGTATCGGTGAAGGCATGCCACCAGGATATAAAGAGGGTGAGGTTCTCCATGTGGAAGAACAATAACATGATAGAAAAATCACATCACGCTGAGAGCTGCTTCAGTACCAATATCTTGGTGGGCTTGCTGCCATCAAATTCGTAAATCTCCATTTCTCCCTCCTTGTAACCGACGAAATGCAGTTTTTGAACCCCTTCTCCTTCATCACAGGCAAATAACTCAATCTTCTGAAATCGGCAAGCTAGCAGAATGCATCCCCATCTGTTGGCTATACCCTCCTTTCCCTTGCTTTGTATGATGGCCAGCCCACCCAGTTGCTGCCTGATACCGAAAGAACAAGTCTTTCTTAGATAGAACTCGTCTTCTCGTTCCCCTGTTCCTTTAATCCTGAAGCCTAATGTCTTCCAGAAATCCAAGCTTTCAGAGTTGGCAGCTAACTCGTAATGAGTCTCTTCTTGATGTGTGATAATCCTTGTCATGAGCGTCTATAATTAGTTGTGAATCAAACATATCATCAGAATGTTGTCTGATGAGTCCTATCTTTCTTTTCTGACCTTTGGGAATATAGAGGAGCTTGTTCCTGAAAACAAGAACCTGAATGTCACAAAGATTGGCACCATGCTTCTTCATGATCTTGCCCAGGGTGATACTGTTTATCCAATGGCTCTTTCTATCATCCATCGCTTCCAGTACTTCCTTTTCGAACTGTTCCATCTCCTTCTTCTCCCATAAATGAAGCAACCATTTCAAACTGATACCCCTTTCCATGTCAAACAGTACGCATCCATAGCCATGAATCTTGCAATATTCCATCAGGGCATACCATTTGCGTTGTACAGTTTGTGTAGAGAAAAGATGGTAAGGTATCAGCATCACCATCACCACACTTCCATCCTCCAAGACCATCATATAGTCGGGAGTGAATGTAAGCGTGAATTCCTCCTCATATACAATCTCCTCAGGATATTCCACAAACTGCTCAATCCAGCTGCTCTTCTCTGCCATCTTCAAAAACAGTTCCTGCTGCCTATTGTAGAATGGCACCTTTCTATCGAGCTTTTGGGATTCAAATAACCCGAACTTCATCCAATCTATTCCATCTTCCATGCGTGGATATAGATAGGAAATATCATACGCCCATACAGAACGCAGACTTCTTCTTTTCTCCCCTGTAAGATGTATGCATTTCCCCGGGAAGATGACCGACTCATACATTCTGAGTATGAGATCAGCCGGCTTGCTGTTTGCTCTTTTCATATACTCCTTATTATTTCTTATACTCCGATTTTCGTCTGCAAATATAGACAGAATAGTTGAAGCCACCAAATCTCATTAAGAGCTGTTAACAGGTACATTTATTGGTAACAGTAAGAAAGAAATAGATAAAGAAAATATATAAAAGAAAGAGAAAAAGAAAGAAAAAATTCTGTTTATTTGACATATTTGCGTTATTTAACTGTTGATTTGTAAAAAGGCCAGTCATACCCCCTAAAAAGGGCAAATTAATCAAAAAAATAATTCAAAGGAGATACGGCATTCATATATTTTTCTTATCTTTGCCCCATAATCGTAGCAAACACTTAACGATGAAAATGAAGAAATTATCATTCTTGTTGTTTCTGACCCTTCAGATGGGATGGCTCAGGCTCAGGAAAAGCTTGTGGCACTCAGCTTTGACGATGGTCCGACCACAACCACTACAGTTCATATGCTTGATGTGCTCAAGAAACATCAGGTAAAGGCATCCTTCTTCGTGATAGGAAAAAACATCACCCAGGAGAGTGCCAAGGTCATGATTCGTGCTCAAAAGGAAGGTCATGATATCGAGAATCACAGTCTTACACATAGCCTCATGTCACAACTCTCTGCTGATTCCATCCGTTATGAAGTGAAGACTACTTCTTCTCTCGTTAAGAAATATGCCGGTAAATCGCCAGTCTTTTTCCGTCCACCCTATATCAATGTCAACCAAACTATGTATGACAACATCTGTCTAGGGTTTATCTGTGGCGAAGGATGTGAGGACTGGGTATCTTAAGTTTCAGCTGATGAACGAGTAAGGCGAATGAACCAAAGTGCAAAGGACGGACTCATCTTCCTGCTCCATGACTTTGAGGGAAATGAAGCAACCGTGGAAGCAGTGGATTTAATCATCCCTATACTGAAGCTGAGAGGCTACCGATTCGTCACGGTGAGAGAACTCTTCAAGAAGAAGGGCATCAAATCTCAGAAGAATCTGATATACCTCAAATCCGCAACCTATAGGGTTTAGTGGGATTTTGCTTGCAAAGCGACAAAATTCATTTTATTGTACATATTTCTTGCACAACAGAAATGTCGCAGACACAAAATCCCCTTACCCCATAAAGCGACTTGAGGTAATACGCTGGTTTAACCAGAAAAGCATGGTCTTTAACCAAAGTCTGTCTTGAACAGGTTGGCATAAGCATTGTTGTCTGAGTAAATGTTCAATACATGCCTACGTGATGTCTTA
>OFMQ01001067.1_pt1 | contig 15596 bp, 10 predicted proteins | sample 1541851 | NCBI WGS metagenome assembly OFMQ01 (sample SAMN04209227, study PRJEB22552) | human gut metagenome | biome: gut; material: feces | host: Homo sapiens | place: USA: Oklahoma | reverse complement strand
CCTTCATCGACATCCAGGGCGTGGAGGACTTCCACGGCGAGATGGACTTCAAGGTGGCCGGTACCAAGAAGGGCATCACCGCCATTCAGATGGACCTGAAGAACGACGGCCTGACCATGGAGATCATCAAGAACGCCCTGGACATCACCTACGACGCCCGGTGCCAGATCCTGGACCAGATCATGCTGCCCTGCATCGCCGAGCCCCGGCCCGAGGTCAGCAAGTACGCCCCCAAGATGATCACCATGCACATTGACCCCGACAAGATCCGGGAGGTCATCGGCAAGGGCGGCAGCGTCATCCAGAAGATCGTGGCCGAGTCCGGCGCCAAGATCGACATCGACGACGACGGCACCATCCACATTGCCTCCCCCGACGCCGAAAGCTGCGCCACCGCCAAGAAGTGCATCGACGACATTGTGTTCGTGCCCGAGGTGGGCCAGCTGTACTACGGCCGCGTGGTGCGCCTGATGACCTTCGGCGCCTTCGTGGAGCTGGCTCCCGGCAAGGACGGCCTGGTGCACATCTCCAAGCTGGCGGACAAGCGCATCGAGAAGGTGGAGGACGCCTGCAAGGTGGGCGACATGATGTGGGTCAAGGTCACCGAGATCGACGAGAAGGGCCGGGTGAACCTGAGCCACAAGGATGCCATGAAGGAGATCCGGGCCAAGGAAGCCGCAGGCGAGATCATCAAGTAAATAACCGCCGACAGACAGTAGATTCATATGTATATACACCCGCCGATTCCGCGCAACGGAATCGGCGGGTGCTGTCATATACTGGAAACAGACGACACAAAGAGAAAACCTGTCCGTATAGCACGGACAGCCGCATGGCATGCGTACCACAATATATGGCCATATCGGCAGAAATCAGCACAATATATCACAGAAAAACAATTTCTAAAATTTTTGTGTCGCCCATTGAAAAACAATAAAAGATATGTTAAAATACTAACTTAACAGGTAGGAAGCCCTAACCTTAATGTAGTATAGCTTTGTTGCTAATATACAATATTATACTCTGTCAGGATGGAAAAATCGTTCAAACGGTTGTAAAGGAGGACGCTATGCCGAGAGGAGCACAGCCCAAGGTCGCCGAAAGAGAGAATCAGATGACCTATGCAGCCATCAGGCTGTTTTTGGAAAACGGATATGAACGGACCACCACCGCCGCCATTGCGCAGGCAGCGGGTATGTTCCCGTCCGCGTTTTTTGCAGTATTTGCCAACAAGGAGGCGCTACTGCTGAAGCTGACCAAGTGGATGTACGAAAAGCAGTTCGCCGTTACGCACGAGCTGCTGGGGAAGGACTATGACCCGGTGATGTTCTACGCCGTGGAGCCTGCCATCAAGCTGTATATTGCCGAAAAGACCGAGGGGCTGCGGGATCTGTATGTCTCCTCGTACTCCTATGCGGCCACCGCCAACTATATACATCAGGTGGTGACGGACAAGCTGATGGAGCTGTTCGGGAAGGAGCATCCCGGCTATACCCGGCAGGACTTTTATGAGCTGGAGCTGGCTACCTCCGGCATGCTGCGCAGCTTCATGGCCCGCAAGTGCGACCGGAGCTTCACCATGGAGCAGAAGCTGCGTCGGTTCCTGTCCTGCGGCATGACCATCTACGGCGTGGACCAGGAAAAGCAGCAGGAGGTCATTGACCGGGTGCTGAAGATGGACCTGAAGTCCGTGGCCGATCAGCTGCTGGCCCAGGCCATGGCCCAGTCCCAGGAGGAGTTCCGGGAGGCCGAGTGCAAGGGCAAGGCCCTGGAAGCTGCCAGACGTGGCTGATTTTTCCTATATCGTTCTGGACCTGGAGTGGAACCAGCCGTTGAATCCGGACAGCGCCATACGGGAGCCGTTTTTCTTCGACTCGGAGATCATCGAGATCGGGGCCCTGCGGCTGGATGAGCGGTTCCGGGAAACCGGCAGCTTCAAGACGTTTATCCGTCCCCGGTTTTACCCGCACATGAACGGGGATGTGGTGCAGCTGACGAAAATCCGGGCACAGGACCTGGAAAAGGCCCCGGAATTTCCCCGGGCCTATGCCGACTTCATGGAATGGTGCGGGGAGGACTGCTGCCTGTGCACCTGGGGGCCGGACGACATTCCGGTGCTGATGGATAACCTGCTGATGCACGGAATGGACGCGGAGATGCCCTGCTGCTATGATTTGCAGCGGATCTTCGGCCACGAGATCATGCGGGATGACCGGCAATGCTCCCTGGAGCGGGCGATGGAGCTGCTGAAGCTGACCCCGGACCGGGCCCACGACGCCCTGAACGATGCGCGGAATACCGTGCAGATCTGCGGGCGGATGGACCTGGACGGGTGCATGGACGAATACGGCCTGCGGTATGTGCAGTATCCCCAGGACCGGGCGGCCGGACTGGTGCAGGGGCGGGTGTATGCCTCCCTGGCCCAGGGCCAGGAGGACCCGGCCATGACGGAGGTGCAGTGCCCCTACTGCGGGGAGACGGTGACCCTGGGCCAGTGGGCCAGGAAGGACCCCCGGACCCTGCTGGCCTATGGCCGGTGCAGTCAGGAGGATGAGCTGTGCGGCATTTATCGCCACACCCGGACGGCGGCGGGCCTGCGCCTGGGCCGCATGGTGCTGGAGATGAACGACGACCTGTGGGACACCTATCAGACCTGCCTGGAGCGGCAGGGGTAATTGTTGGAATGTGAAAACCGGCTCCGGCGCGACGCGCCGGAGCCGGTTTTGTTTACTTGCCCAGTCTGCGCTGGATGAGCTTCACCAGCTCCACAATGGGGATCACCAGCACCGCCAGGGCCAGGGCGATGCCGTACTCCGTCCAGCTGACGGGGGTGAAGCCGAAGGCGGCGGCGATGGGCGGCACCTCCAGCACCACGGTGGTCAGCACCAGGGAGCCCAGCATAGCGGCCCAGAGGACCTTGTTGTGGCCCCGGAGGGTGAACACACTGCGCCGCTGGGAGCGCATGTTGAAGCTGTGGAAAATCTCGCACATGCTCATGGTCAGGAAGGCCATGGTCATGCCGTGGGGGGAGACGCCCCGGGGCATTTCAAAGCATCCCGCCTCCATGCAGTGGCCGATGATGTAGGAGGCCATGGTGATGACGGTGATAAGGATGCCCTGATAGGCGATGTCGAAGCCCAGGCCGCCGGAGAAGATGCCGTCCTTGGCGGAGCGGGGCGGGCGGCGCATGATGTCCGGCTCCGGGCGCTCCATGCCCAGGGCCAGGGCCGGGAAGCAGTCGGTGATGAGGTTGATGAACAGCAGGTGGACGGGGTTGAGGAGGGTGAAGCCCAGCAGGGCGGAGAAGAACACCCCCAGCACCTCGCTCATGTTGCTGGCCAGCAGGAAGCCGATGGCCTTGCGGATGTTGTCGTAAATGCGGCGGCCCTCGGCCACGGCGCCCACGATGGTGGCGAAGTTGTCGTCGGAGAGGACCATGTCCGCCACGTTTTTGGTGACGTCGGTGCCGGTGATGCCCATGCCGATGCCGATATCGGCGGACTTGATGGAGGGGGCGTCGTTGACGCCGTCGCCGGTCATGGCGGTGACGGCTCCCCGGCGGCGCCAGGCGCTGACGATGCGGACCTTGTGCTCCGGCTGGACCCGGGCATAGACGCTGTAGCGGTCCACGTTTTGAGTAAGCTCCTCATCGCTGAGGGCATCCAGCGCCGCGCCGGTGATGGCCTGGGAGGGGTCGGAGAGAATGCCCAGCTGGCGGGCGATAGCCACGGCGGTGTCCTGGTGGTCGCCGGTGATCATCACCGGGCGGATGCCCGCCTGGCGGCACTCCTCAATGGCGGGCTTCACCTGGGGCCGCACCGGGTCGATCATGCCGGTAAGGCCGATGAAGCAGAGGGCCTCCTCCAGGTGGGCGGGGGACTGATCCTCCGGCGCACCATCGGGCCAGGGGCGGCTGGCAGCGGCCAGCACCCGCAGGGCCTGGGCGGCCATGCGGTGGTTATCCGCCAGAATTTCCCGGCGGCGGTCGTCGGTCATGGGCAGGGCCTGTCCGCCCTCCCAATAGTGGGTGCAGCGGGCCAGCACCTGGTCCGGCGCGCCCTTGGTATACTGCACCACGCCCTGGGGGGTCCGGTGAATGGTGGACATCATCTTGCGGCCGGAGTCGAAGGGGGCCTCGCCGATGCGGGGGCGCTCCTGCTCCAATTGGGGCTTGGGCAGTTGATGCTCTGCGGCGAAGGATACCAGGGCCGCCTCCGTAGGCTCTCCCTGGACGGAGCCGTCGGGGTTCAGGACGGCGTCGCTGCACAGAGCCATGGCGGAGGCCAGCAGGGCGGTGTCCCCGGTGTGGTCCACCACGGTCATCTTGTTCTGGGTCAGGGTGCCGGTTTTGTCGGAACAGATCACCTGGGTGCAGCCCAGGGTCTCCACCGCCGTCAGGCGGCGGATCACGGCATTGCGGCGGCTCATGCGGGTGACGCCGATGCTGAGCACCACCGTTACCACCGTGGCCAGGCCCTCGGGAATGGCGGCCACCGCCAGGGACACGGCCACCATGAAGGTCTCCAGAATGCCGGACAGGGAGAAGTCCCCGGCCACGATCAGGTCAAACACGAAGATGAACACGCAGATGCCCAGCACCAGCCAGGACAGGGTCTTGCCCAGCTGGGTCAGCTTCTTTTGCAGCGGCGTCTCCTCCTGCTCCGTCCGGGCCAGGACGCCGGCGATCTTGCCCATCTCCGTGTCCATGCCGGTGGCGGTGACCACCATGCGGCCCCGGCCGTAGGCCACGGTGGAGCCCATATAGGCCATGTTCCGGCGGTCGCCCAGGGTCACCTCGCCGGTAAGGGCCTCCGGGGACTTGGCGGAGGGGACGCTTTCGCCGGTGAGGGCGGCCTCCTCAATTTGCAGGGAGGCACAGGCCAGCAGCCGTCCGTCGGCGGGGACGGCGTCCCCGGCCTCCAGCAGGACGATATCGCCGGGTACCAGGCAGCTGCTCTCCAGCTCCGTGACGGAGCCGTCCCGCAGGACCTTGCTGGTGGCGGCGGTCATGGTTTGCAGGGCCTCGATGGCGGCCTCGGCCTTGCTCTCCTGGACCACGCCCAGAACGGCGTTCAGCAGCACCACCGCCAGGATGATCAGCACCTCGGTAAAGGGCTCGTGGGACAGATAGTTGGTGACGGCGGACACGGCCGCGGCGGCCATGAGGATCAGCAGCATGGGGTCCCGCAGCTGCTGCAGAAACCGCTGGAGCAGGGTGGCCTTGGGGGCCTCCCGCAGGCGGTTGGGGCCGTATTCCGCCAGACGGCCCTCCGCCTGGGCGGCGGACAGGCCCTCCGGGCCGCTTTGCAGGTCCGACAGGACCTGATCGGCGGTCTGGGCATATTCCTTGTGCATACGATCACTCCTCTTAATGATTCTGCCCACCTGGGGAAATAAAAAGACTCATGCACAGGCCAAAGCCTATGCATGAGTCTCATTCTTTCAAAGCAGTCCGGGCGCGGGCGCGCCGTTCTGACGAAGCTGCCTAACCCCGAAGCCGGGGTGGAATTACTCCCTCACGGTGGTATCAATTGGAAGTATTATACCAGGCCCGGCCCCCTGCGTCAAGTAAAAGATTTGTAAAGTATGGGGAGCACAGGGGTGGGGGACACCTTTTTGATAAAATCTTTGCGTCCTGGCTTGCCTTTTCGCCGGGAATATGATATGATGCATTGCCAATAGCCCTTCAAAAATGCACGGATGGCTTTTGAAAACGATAACAAAGGAGTATTTTTAGTATGAAAAAGTTTCTCACTATGCTGCTGGCCCTGGTGATGGTCCTGTCCCTGGCGGCTTGCTCCTCCCAGAAGGGCGGCGACGTCAACGGCGGCTTCCCCGTCAGCGCCGTGGACCTGCTGACCGCCGTGTGGAACGCCTATCCCGAAAGCGAGAAGTTCTCCGTGGTGGGCGGCAGCCTGGATAACCCCGTAGACAACGCCCCCGGCGCTTTCCCGGTGGACGATGCCGACAATCTGGACTATATGCTGCACTTCCCCGCCGACAAGGCCGATCTCATTGACGACGCCGCGTCGCTGACCCACATGATGAACGCCAACAGCTTTACCTGCGGCGCGTTCCATGTGAAAAACAGCGGCGACGTCTCCGCTGTGGCCGACGCTCTGCGCCAGAATGTCCAGAACACCCAGTGGATGTGCGGCTTCCCTGACAAGCTGGTGGTCCTCACCTATGGCGAGTATGTGGTGGCGCTGTTCGGCGCCGACGACCTGGTGGACGACTTTGTCAACACCATGACCGCCACCTACACCGGCGTTCAGACCGCCTGCGACGAGCCCCTCCAGTAATCCGCCGCAGCCATGCTGTTTTCCAGTCTGCCGTTTCTCTTCTATTTTCTTCCCTGCGCCCTGGGACTGTATTTCTTAGTCCCAGGGCGGCTGAAAAACGCCGCGCTGCTGCTGTGCAGCCTGGTGTTCTACGCCTGGGGCGAGCCCCGATTTGTGCTGTTTATGGCCGCCGCCATTTTACAGGGCTATGCCGCCGCCCGGCTCATGGAGCGGTATCCCACCCGCAGGCGGCTGCTGCTGACCCTGTCCGCCGTGCTGAGCCTGGGGATACTGGCCTACTGCAAGTATGCCGACTTCCTGATCTCCGGCTTCAACGCCGTCACCGGGCTGTCGGTGCCTCTGCTGCGGATGGCCCTGCCCATCGGCATCAGCTTCTATACCTTCCAGATCCTCAGCTATGTCATCGACGTGTACCGGGGGGACGCCCCGGCCCAGCGGAACCTCATTGACCTGGCGGCGTATATCGCCATGTACCCCCAGCTGGTGGCGGGCCCCATCGTCCGCTACGCCGACGTGGCCCCCCAGCTGCGAAGCCGCACCCACACGGTGCAGGACGCGGCTCTGGGGGCCCGCCGCTTTGTGCTGGGCCTGGGGAAAAAGGTACTGCTTGCCAACGTCCTGTATGAGCTGGTGACGGTGTATCAGCAGAGCGGTCAGAAAACGGTGCTGCTGACCTGGCTGTACGCCGCGGCGTATATGCTCCATGTGTACTTCGACTTCTCCGGCTACAGCGACATGGCCATCGGCCTGGGCCGCATCATGGGCTTCCGCTTTGCCGAGAACTTCCGCTATCCCTTTGTGTCCGGCAGTCTCACGGAATTCTGGCGGCGCTGGCACATCTCCCTGGGCTCCTGGTTCCGGGACTATGTGTATATCCCCCTGGGCGGCAGCCGGGTGGGTAAGGCCCGCTGGGTGCGGAACCTGGTGATCGTGTGGGGCCTGACGGGCCTGTGGCACGGGGCCGCCTGGAACTTCGTGGCCTGGGGCCTGTATTTTGCCGCGTTCCTGCTGCTGGAAAAGCTGTTTCTGGGCCGGTGGCTGAAGCGTGTCCCGGTGCTGGGCCATGTGTATGTGCTGCTGGCGGCGCTTTTCAGCTTCGTGCTGTTTGACGCCGCGTCTGTCCCCGCCGCCCTGGGGACCGCCGGGGGCCTGCTGGGCCTGGGGGGCCTGCCCCTGTGGGACAGCGGCGCCCTCTACTATCTGCGCAGCTATGCCCCGGTGCTGGCGCTGGCCGCCGTGGGGTCCACGCCGCTGCCTGCCGCCCTGTGCCGCCGGATCGCCGCCGGACGGGCCGGGCGGGTGCTGGACGCGCTGGAGCCTGCGGCGCTGCTGGCCCTGCTGGCGGTGTGCACGGCGTTTCTTGTCAGCGGCTCCGCCAATCCCTTCCTGTATTTCCGGTTCTGAGGAGGTGCACATGAAGACCAAGCAAATCATCACCGTGTGCCTGCTGGCGGGCTTTCTGGCGGGCTTCGGCCTGTGGGGCCTGCTGCGGACCCCGGGGGACGTGTCCCAGGCGGAGCGCCGCCCCCTGGCCCAGTGGCCGGAGCTTACCGTCTCCGGCTTCCTGTCCGGCCAGTATGCCGGCAAGCTGGAGCACGCCGCCGCCGACCAGTTCCCCCTGCGGGAGCAGTTCCGTACCCTGCGCTCCCTGGTGTCCTATGACCTGCTGGGCCAGCGGGACGTGGACGGGGTGTATCTCTCCGGGGGCTATGCCGCCAAGCTGGACTTCCCCCTGAACACCGGTTCCGTGGACCGGGCCGCCCAGCGCTTCCGGTATGTGTACGACACCTATCTGGCCGGGACGGAGGCCAACGTCTATCTCTCCGTGATCCCGGACAAGGGGTATTTCCTGGCCCCGGCCTCCGGCCGCCCGGCCATGGACTATGACGCCCTGGTGTCCCGGCTGCGGGAGGGCACGCCGGAGATGACGTATATCGACCTGTTTGACCGGCTGACCCTGGAGGACTATTACCGCACCGACGCCCACTGGCGGCAGGAGCGGCTTCCTGCCGTGGCCCGGTATCTGGCCGCCGCCATGGGGGCGGACGCCGCCGCGGATTACACGGAGGTGACCCTGGACCGCCCCTTCTATGGGGTGTATTCCGGGTACGCGGCCCTGCCCCTGGCCGGGGAGAGCCTGCGCTATCTCACCAACGACACCATCGCCGCCTGCCGGGTCACCAATTATGAGACCGGTGGGGAAGGCCCGGTGTACGACCTGGAAAAGGCCCGGGGCAGCGACCCGTATGAGCTGTTTCTGTCCGGGTCCGTGTCCCTGCTGACGGTGGAGAGTCCCAACGCCCGGACGGACCGGGAGCTGGTGGTCTTCCGGGATTCCTTCGCCTCCAGCCTGGCCCCGCTGCTGCTGGAGGGCTACAGCAGGGTCACTCTGGTGGATATCCGCTATCTGTCCCCCACCCAGCTGGGCCGTTATCTGACCTTCACCGATCAGGACGTGCTGTTTCTGTACAGCACCGGTGTGCTGAACAACAGCAGTACCCTGAAATAATTCTCAGCTTGTCAAAAAAGCCTTTTTGACAAGCTGAGTGCGGTTTTTCAGAACTTAAAAAGTTCTGAAAAACCTGTGATTGCAAACGAAAGACACCCCTGATGGGTTTCTTTCGTAACTATCTTCCTTTCCGATGGCGGAAGATTTCCGAGTTTTTCGACAGTCTCAAATAATTCTCTGGGAGGTATTTTCTATGTCCCTTGAAACCAATCCCGCCCTGCGCCGCAGCGTGATCTATGAGCTGTACGTCCGCAGCCACACGCCCCAGGGCACCTTCCGGGCCGTGGAGCCGGATCTGCCCCGGATCCGGGCCCTGGGCACGGACATCCTGTGGCTGATGCCCATCCACCCCATCGGGGAAGCCAACCGCAAGGGCAGCATGGGCTGCCCCTATGCCAACCGGGACTATCGCACGGTGAACCCGGAGTACGGCACCCTGGAGGACTTCCTCCACCTGGTGGACGCCATTCACGATAATGGCATGAAGTGCATCATCGACGTGGTGTATAACCACACCTCCCCGGACGCCACCCTGGTGGCCCTGCACCCGGAGTATTACTATCACAAGCCCGACGGCAGCCGGGGCAACAAGGTGGGGGACTGGACCGATGTGGTGGACCTGGACTACGCCGTTCCCGGACTGTGGGACTATCAGATCGAGTCCCTGTGCTATTGGGCCCAGTATGTGGACGGCTTCCGATGCGACGTGGCCAGCACCGTGCCGGTGGCGTTCTGGCGCAAGGCCCGGCAGGCGGTGGAACGGGTGCGCACCGGGGCCATCTGGCTGGGGGAGAGCGTCCACCTGGACCACATCCTGGCCTTCCGCCGCCAGGGCTTTTACGCCGCCACGGACAACGAGCTGTTTGACGTGTTCGACATTCTGTACCCCTACGACATCTGGCCCCTGTATGAGGGGGCCGCCGGCGGGACCATGCCCCTGAGCCGGTATTTTGCCGCCCTGAGCTATCAGGAGCTGAGCTTCCCCACCTGGTACAACAAGCTCAGCTGCCTGGAAAATCACGACCAGCGCCGGGCGGCGGACCGCTTCCCCAACCGGGACAGCCTGCTGGCCTGGACGGCCCTGAGCTATTTCCAGAAGGGGACCACCCTGCTCTATGCCGGGCAGGAGGTCTCTGCCGTCCATACGCCCTCCCTGTTTGAGCGGGAGCCCATCGACTGGACCGGGGAGGACCTGTCTCCCCTGCTGCGGAAGCTGTACGACATCAAAAAGCGCCTGCCCACGGACGCCGCCTTCCATGTGGAGGCCGACGACGCGCAGGGCCTGGCCGTGGCCGATTATCAGGACAGCCAACACCTGGCGGTGGGCGTGTTCCCTCTGGCGGGCCGACCGGGGACGGCCGCCGTCCCCCTGGCCAACGGTGACTATGAAAACGCCCTGACCGGCGAGTCCGTCACCGTCCGGGAGGGCCGTCTGACCGCCGCCGGGCCGGTGATCATCCTGTAAGCGAAAAAATAAGCGCAAAAAAGCAGCCTCGCGGCTGCTTTTTTGCGCTTATTTTTCACATATCCAGGAGCTTCAGCTCCTCCTCGTCCACCTTCCGCAGGTCCCGGCGGCTGAGAATGTCGTACATACACGGCACCACCAGCAGGGTCATCAGCGTGGCATACAGCAGGCCGCCGATGCACACCAGGGCCACCGGCTGCATCAGCGCCGTGCCCACGTTGTTGCCGAAGGCCATGACGATCAGGCCCAGAATGGTGGTCAGGGACGTCATGAGAATGGGCCGCAGACGGGTGACGCCGGCCTCGATGATGGCCTCCCGGCGGCCCATGCCCTCCAGCCGCAGCTGGTTGATATAGTCCACCAGGACGATGCCGTTGTTGACAATGACGCCCACCAGCATCACAAAGCCGATCAGGGAGATGACGCTGACCTCCACCCCTGCCAGCAGCAGGGCCAGGAAGCCGCCGGTGAAGGCCAGGGGAATGGTAAACATGACGATCAGCGGCGAGCGCAGGGACTGGAACTGGGCCACCATCACCAGATACACCAGCACGATGCCCAGCAGCAGCATCAGCAGCAGCTGCCGGATGGCGTCCATGATGGCCTCGTTCTCCCCCTGGAAGGCGGCGGTGACGCCCTGGGGCAGCTCCGCCTGGCCGATGACCTTTTCGGCGGCGGAGGTGACCTTGGTGACGTTATAGCCGTCGGCCACGTCGGCGGACACGGTGATATACCGCCGCTGCTGGTCCCGGTTGATGGTGTTCAGGCTGACAGTCTCCTCTAACTGGGCGATATCCCCCAGGCGGACGGACTCGCCGCTCCGGGTGCTGCCGGAGGCACTTGCGCTGCTCATGCCGCTCATACTAGACATGCCGCTCATACTAGACATGCCGCTCATACTTCCCATGGAGCTGCCGGAGGAGGCGCTGCTCATCATGCTGCTCATGGCGGAGGCGGAGGAGGGGTCGATCTGAAGATCCAGGAGCTTCTCCCGGGTCATGCGGCTCTCCTCCGGGGACTGGATGGACACGCTGACGTCCAGCCCGTCCAGGGTCAGGGACAGGGAGCTGTCGGTGTCCGTCAGGGCGGAGGCCACGGCCATGTACACCTGGGCCACGGTGAGGCCCTTCTCCATGGCGGCGTTGCGGTCCACGGACAGGTGCAGGGCGGCGGCCGCCTGCTCCAGGCCGTCGGACACGTTCTCCGTGCCGGGGACGGTGGCCAGCTTTGCCGCCAGGTCACGGGCGGCGGACTGCATCTGCTCCATGTCGTCGCCGTAGACGTTCAGGGTGATGCCGCTGCCGGTGAGGTAGGACATATAGGTGTCCATGGCCCCGGAGGCGGTGACGGTGCAGTCCATACCGGCGCAGGCGGCCTCCATCTGCTTGCCGGCCTCTGCGCCGGAGGCCCCCTCCGGCAGGGTGATGTAGGCGGTGACGTCGTATTCCCCGCCGCCGGCGGTCATCATACTGGTCATGTCCATGCTCCCGGTGCCGGAGGCGGAGGACATCATCGCGCCCACGGTTTCCACGTTGTCCACGGCGGCGATGCGCTGCAGGGCCTTGTCCGCCAGGGCCACCGCCTGCTCCCGGGTGCAGCCCTCGGGCATGGAGATGGTCAGGTTCACGGTGTTCATGTCGATATTGGGCATAAAGGCGAAGCCCCGGGCCAGGGCGGCTCCGGCGGAGCCCACCAGCAGCAGCAGGGACACCCCCAGCACCACCAGCTTGTGGTGGATGGACCAGGACACCGCCTTGCGATAGGCGGGGTAGACCTTATCCAGCAGTCCCGGCTTCTGGGGCTTCTCCTTGCGGAGCATACCGGCGGCCATGGCGGGCACCAGGGTCAGGGCCACGATGAGGCTGGCCAGCAGGGAATAGGTCATGGTCAGGGCCAGGTCCGTGAACAGCTGCTTGGTGATGCCCTCCACGAACACGATGGGCAGGAACACGCACACGGTGGTCAGGGTGGAGGCCACGATGGCGCCCAGCACCTGCCGGGCCCCGGATACCGCCGCCTGGATGACGGTGGCCCCCTTGGAGCGCAGGCGATAGATATTCTCAATGACCACCACGGAGTTATCCACCAGCATACCCACCGCCACGGCCAGGCCCGACAGGGAGATCATGTTGATGGTAACGCCGGAGAAGTACATCAGCACCACGGCGAAGATCACGCTGATGGGGATGGAGCACAGGGTGATGACGGTGGGACGCAGGTCCCGCAGGAACAGGTACAGGATCAGCACCGAGAACAGCGCGCCCCAGCCCAGAGAGGACAGAATGGAGTTGATGATAAGGTATATGTAGTCCCCCTGGTCCATCAGGGGTACGAAGGAAAGCCCCTCGTACTCCGCCTCCAGCTCCCGGAAGCGGTCGTTGATGTTGTTGGACACCTCCGCCGTGGCGTAGGTGGACTGCTTGTTGAGGGAGACGATGACGCCGTCCTTGCCGTTGAGCTTGTCGTAGATCTCCGAGGAGTTGTCGGTGATGGCCACGTCGGCCACGTCCTTCATGCGGATGGGGTCGATGCCGTCCATTCCCAGGTCAAAGAGCACCAGGTCCTCCAGGTCCTGCCGGGTGTCGATGGCATCGCCCACGGAAACCATGTAGTTCACGCCGTCCTCCTTCAGATATCCGGCGGGCATGGAGAAGTTCTGGGCCGTCAGCAGGGCGGTGATGGTGGGTAGGCTCAGGCTGGAGGACAGGTCCGCCTGGCTCAGGGCGGTGGAGCGGGATTCCTCCAGGGTCTGGAGTCCCTGGTCGATCTGGCTCAGGGCGCTGTCCAGCTGGATGTTGGCGGAGATGATCTGGTTCACGGCGTCGGTCATGGTCAGGACCCCGGCGGATACCTGGTCCGCCAGCTTGGCCACACCCTCGTCGGTCTCCAGGTCGCGCAGCTGCTTTTCCAGCTCCTCCAGCTGCTTCTGCCACTCCTTGGCCCGCTGGACGGCCTCGTCCCACTTGACGCCCAGGGCCGCCATGCGCAGATCCAGCGCCGCCAGCTCCGCCTGGATGCGGACGTATTCGGGGTCACTTTCGATTTCGGCGATGGCTGCCTGCTTTTCCTCCTCCGTCATGGAGGGGTTCTGGCGGATGGCCTCGATCTTCGCCTGATACGGGGCGTTTTCCGCCTCCAGCCGGGCCTTCTCCCGCTGAATGTCCGCCAGCTCCCGGAGGTTGTCCTGGAGCTGGTCCCGGCTGTCCCGCATGGTTTTCAGACTGTCCTGGATGGTGGTAAGGGCCTGGGTCACGGCGTCCCGGACGGCGGATTCCTCGGCGCTGCGGATAGCCGCCTTGGCGCTGTTGACCTGGCCCCGGGCGGAGGCCAGCTGCCCCGCCGCGTCGTCCAGCTGCTTCGCAATGGCATCGGACAGCCGCTGGGACAGAGCATCCAGCTTCTTTTGGCTGAGGATCACATGGAGCTGACGCTCCACCGTGCCGCTGACGGTGACGCTGGCCACGCCGGTGATGCCCTCCAGCTTGGGGGACAGGGTGTCGTTGACGAAGTCCGACAGCTGGGTGATGTCCTTGCCGTCATAGGACAGGGCCGCCACCTGCACCGGCAGCATGGAGGGGTTCATTTTCAGCACATAGGGGTCGCCCACGGTGTTGCCCCAGGAGCCCTTCAGCTGGTTGATCTTCTGCTGGATATCCACGCTGACGGTGTCCATGTTCACCCCGTCCTCAAACTCCAGCACCACCATGGACACGCTGTCCATGGAGCTGGAGGTGACATTCTTGATGCGGTCCAGGGTGGCCATGGACTGCTCCAGGGGCTTGGTGATGTCGGCCTCCACAGTTTCGGGGCTGGCCCCGGGGTCGGTGGTCACCAGGATCACATAGGGGAAGTCCATGTTGGGCATCAGGTCGGGGGTCATCTTCAGATAGGCCACCACACCCAGCACCACAATGGCCAGCACCGCCACGAACACCGTCAGCGGCTTCTTTACGCTGAATTTGGGCATAATCGTATCGCTCCTTGCGCATTATAAGTCAGTTGTTACACGACTGTAAAAAACATTTTAAAGAATTTTAACATTCTAAAGCGCCGCGCGCAAGAGGGGCGGGCAATTATTAACGAAACTGTTACAAAATCCCGTCTTTTCCTTAGCCTAACGAAAAAAATATTAAAAGCCTCGCAGAGTTTGCCGCCCGCAGGCGGCAAATAAATTGCAATTATTTTTTGGCCGGGGCGTGTACCTGAACAAGAATTCTTCTCAGGCTTTCGCACGCACGGCGTGTGAAAGCGCGATGTGACGTCTCATGAAAAACGAAAGCACCTTCGGCACTATAAAAAGCCTTTCAAGCTTTTTAACAGGTTTTGGTATAAGATAGGTAATTTCTGCAAAAGACATTTATTTTTCCGGAAAACCTGGAGGAATTCGTGTGGATCTATCATTTTCTTGCTTTCTCTGACCAAATATGCTATCATTACAAACAACGCTGTCATGTGTTGGAATAGGCCTTGGCAGTATGGCTGCAATAGACCGAATGCTCTGCCAAGCGGCGGAGCATTTTTGTATATCGGTACGGAGGAGATTTTTATGCCTGTGAGTTAAAAAACTCTGGAAGCTGCTCATCGATAAGAATATGAAGAAAAAGGACCTGTTTGAAAAGGCGGGCATTAGCCCGGCGTCTGTGACTAAAATGGGGCGGAATGGCCATGTCACAACGGAGATACTTCTGAAGATCTGTACGGCGCTGGATTGTAGGGTTGAGGAAAAGAACGGTTAGTAGACGAACTTTATAAAAGTTCCAATATTGCACATGTAAGGGCGGCAAAATTGCTAAAGGAGAAGTATTTGTAATCCTACGGCTAATTGAAGATGTTGAAGGGGAAGTTATATGCCAAACTATTTAGAATATCAAAAGTCTATTTCAAAAGAATTACTATCCATCAAAGGCCGACTACGGAACTTTATTGATGACCACCATTGGCCAGAAGACGGAAGATATAAAGAAATAATTTTGACTGATATCCTTCGAAAGCACCTGCCTAAGAGCGTATCTGTAGGTACGGGATTCGTAGTTAACCTGGGAGAGCAAGTCACCAGTAAAGCAACCCGCAATCACAACGCGGCATCTAAAAATTAATATCACGGAAGTCCAGTAAAATTAAGGGCTTCTGGTTCCATGGGGGTATAGCTCAGCTGGGAGCCCGGTTGAAGCGGTAAACAACCCCCCGCACTTAAAACTCAATATTTACACTCTCTTCCATATGGGGGTATAGCTCAGCTGGGAGAGCGGTTGAAGCGGTAAACAACCCCCGCACTTAAAACTCAATATTTACACTCTCTTCCATATGGGGGTATAGCTCA
>OFMQ01001057.1_pt1 | contig 15672 bp, 13 predicted proteins | sample 1541851 | NCBI WGS metagenome assembly OFMQ01 (sample SAMN04209227, study PRJEB22552) | human gut metagenome | biome: gut; material: feces | host: Homo sapiens | place: USA: Oklahoma | reverse complement strand
GGATTTGCTCAAATACGCGCCTACCGGTCCGCCAACGCCACCGGCACCGATAATCATATAACGCAGCTTCATCCTCTGTTCCTCCGATTGCTTTTTCTGCATTATAGCACAAAATCGGCAATGTATCCACAAGTCTGTGGATATCTCTGTGCAGCGCGTGATTCTCCGCTTCTGTCATTGCATCTGTTCCCTTTTCACGATATAATGATTTTATATATTCTCACCCGTCTAATTTGTTCGACAAAATTCGACAGCCTGCAAGGAGGTCATTGCACATGGCTGGCAAACCCCAAAAGAAAAGCACCGGCATCGTCAACGCCGCCATTGGCGCGCTGGCAGTCGTGCTGGCTATATTGATTGTCTGGATGATGAACCTCGTTTCCGGTATTCAGGGCACCGCGCGTATCGTCAACTACGCCGGACTCGTGCGCGGCAAGACCCAGCGTATCGTCAAGCTGGAAATCTCCGGTCAGCCGCAGGACGGCATGATCGCAGATATTGACGCGTTTATCGACGGACTGCGCTTCGGCAGCGACGAGCTCAGCCTCGTGCGGCTGAACAATGATGCCTTCCAAAGCAAAATGCAGGAGCTGGACGACTATTTTCAAGCACTCAAGCAGGAGATCAGCCGCGTGCGCGCAGTCGGCTCAAATAACACGGACATCATTCCCATCAGCGAAACCTTTTTCAGCATCTGCGACGACGCGACCGGTCTGGCAGAGGCGTACGCACAGCGCAAGGCAACCTCGCTTTCCGCTCTGGAGAAGTACATCACCGCGGATATCGTCGTGCTCATGCTTCTGATCGGCTACCAGCTGTTTCAGGCGCTGCACACGGCAGCGATGAACCGTGCTCTGCAGCATAAGGTCTATCTGGATGCCGCGACCGGCCTGCCCAACAAGAACAAGTGCGAGGAGCTGCTCGACGATCCGACGCCGCCTGCGCCCGAAGTCGGCGTGTGCAGCTTTGACCTGAATAATCTGCGCCGCATCAACAACAGCATGGGCCATGAGGCCGGTGACGCATACATCCGGCGGTTTGCGGCCGCGCTGCGTGCGGCCATGCCCGAGGAGCATTTTGTCGGCCGTGCAGGCGGCGATGAGTTCCTCGCGATAACGCACGGACCGGATGCCGATGCGCTGCAGAAATTGCTTTCCCATGTCCGTAAACAGCTTGCTGAGGCGTCCCGACAGCATCCGGATACGCCGCTCAGCTATGCAGTCGGCTTTGCGCTTGCATCGGACAATCCGGACAGCAATATGCGCGATCTGTTTGACCTTGCGGACAAAAACATGTACATCAACAAAAACCACGTCAAGCGCGAGGAAGCCGCCGCCGAAAAGCGGCTGGATTTTCAGCTGCTGAAGCAGGTCAACCGCCTGCACCGCAGCTTTTCCGACTGTCTGTACTGCGATGCGCATCTGGACACCTACCGCACCATCCGCGCGTGCGAGAGCTTTTTTCTGGCATCGGACGGCAGCTACACCGGCGCCGTCGAGCAGATTGCCGAGGAACAGGCTGCTAAAAGCGAGCGCAGCCGCGTCCGTTCTGCGCTGCAGCTTGACGTACTGCAGCGCAGCCTGCACAGCGCAGAGGATACCCTCGAACTGCAGTACAACGCGGCCGAGGAAAGCCGCTACAGCCGTTTGACCGTTCTTCCGATTGACTGGGACGAAGCCGGTGTGCTGCACCACTTTATCCTCGCGTTCGAGACCATCCGGCTGAACGCCGACCAAGCCATCGACCCGAAGGAGCAGCTGACGCTGTACTACGAGCAACTAAAGCAGTCTATCCTTGAGAACGACAGCTATGTGGACGCGCTGCTCGATATGGCGGGCACAATCTACACGGTAAACCTCACGCGCGACACCCTCGAGCGCAACATTTCACCTGCGGGCAAGAGTGATTCGGACCGGGCGCTGTTCCTCGACTACCCGCTTCCCTGCTCCTACCGCGACTACTGCGACGAGTACCGCAAGCGCGTCACACCGGCAACACTCGGCAGCTACCGCACGGCAGATACCAGTGCCCGTCTGCTCAAGCGCTTTGCCGCCGGTGAAAAACACATCACGGTGGAGTACTGCGTGCAGGAGGATGACGGCGCTATCCGCTGGGTACAGAAAACAGTTCTTATGACCAGGATGGTGGTGTTTGATACAGAAATCCTTGCGGAGGTGCCTATGATTTATGCGATCATTCTGCTGCAGGATACCACACAGAGACATGAACGGGATGAGCAGGAACAGGCACGCCTTCAGGCAGCATTCAATGAGATGCGTGCCGAGAGCAGGGCAAAAACCAATTTCCTCAGCCGTATGAGCCATGATATCAGAACACCTTTGAATGGTATTATTGGTCTGTTAAAGATTGATGAGACCCATTTTGAGGATAAGGCACTGATACAGGAAAATCATAAAAAGATGAAGATAGCAGCGGATTATTTGCTTTCCCTTATTAATGATGTTCTGCAGATGAGTAAAATAGAGGAAGGTCATATTGTTCTGACTCATGAATATATCTGCCTCAAAGATCTGGTCTATGAGATTGAGAGTATTATCACTCACAAGGCAGCAGATGAGGATATTCAGTGGATTTATGAGAAAAATAAGGAGAATATCTCTTATCCTTATGTCTATGGAAGCTCACTGCATCTTCGCCAGATTTTTCTGAACATCTATGGAAACTGTATTAAGTATAACCGGCCGGGAGGAAAGATCACTACGGTAATGGAGGCTGCAGATGTACATGATGGAATCTGTACATACAGATGGACGATTTCTGATACAGGTATAGGGATGAGTCCGGAGTTCCTGAGTCATATTTTTGATCCGTTCTCACAGGAAAAAACAGATGCCCGTAGTGTTTATCAGGGAACCGGTCTGGGAATGGCGATCACTAAAGGCTTGATTGAGCAGATGAATGGAAGTATTGAAGTGACAAGTCAGGTGGGAGTTGGATCTGTGTTTGTCATTACCATTCCCTTTGAAATTGCCCAGGAACAGAAAAAGGATAAGGAAATTGCTGAGAAATATGATATTCGTGGATTGCATCTGCTGGCAGCCGAGGATAATGAGCTTAATGCGGAAATCATAGAAATGCTGCTGACAGATGACGGTGCCAAGGTTACAGTTGCAAAAAACGGCAGACAGGCGGTGGAGTGCTTCGAAAATAATCCTCCGGGAACCTTTGATGCCATATTGATGGGTGTCATGATGCCTGTTATGGATGGTATTGCAGCAACAAAAGCCATACGTGCCATGGACCGGCCAGATGCAAAAACAATTCCGATCATTGCAATGACTGCAAATGCATTTGAGGAAGATGCCAAAAGATGTCTCGCAGCCGGCATGACTGCACACCTGGCAAAACCTTTCCAGATAGAAGATGTGGAGAAAACCATTGTGGAGTGCTGTGGAAAGTGATGCCATCTGTAAGGTCTGTTGTTATGAGTAAGTTATCATAAATAGAGTTAAAAGTCTGGATGACGAAAATATGAGTAGAGAAAGGCGTGAGTCACAGAACTGACAGTCATCACAGGAAGGCTGATAAGACTGATTGCTGAAAGAGTTTTATCTGAGATTGAACTACTGATATAGAATAAGAGAAGGTGCAAATCATAGAAATGTGGTTTGCACCTTCTTTTTTGCGTTCATCCACTGCAGAATTAATTGGATTAAGATACATTATTTACGAGGATTGCTATAAGCAAATTATTTTTGAGGGTTGCCATGGATTTTACGGAAGGCAGCAGTACTCTTACGTTCGATGATATCATAAGGAAATAATATTTTTAAATGCTTTTCATGACCGCCCTCAATACGGTCAATCAGTATTTTGGCTGCCATTTTTCCCATTTCATCAAGAGGAATGTGTGCTGTTGTTAATGAGGGAATCAGATATTGTGCTGTATCGATATCATCAATGCTGGCAACGGATACATCTTCGGGAATGCGAAGACCGTATTCCTTGATAGCTTTCATTGCACCGATTGCCGTAATATCATCAGCACAGAAGAAAGCAGTTGCATCACAGCCGCTTTTAAGAAGATGGCAGACACCTTTGTATCCCTCTTCTGTGGAATGAACAATGTTAGAGACGTATTTGGGACTGACAGAAATATCTGCATCTGTCAATGCAGAACAGTATCCAACATACCGGTTTTCATTCTGTGTTTCGCCGATGTAAGCGATTTTTCTATGACCCTGTTCTATAAGGCGGGTTACGACATCATAACTGATTTGTGTTCCATCACAGATAATCTGATCATATTTTGCATCCAGATTATTCAGACCGGAATAAACAACATACTGGAAATGTTTTTTCAGAAATTTCAAAAGCTCTTTATCACAACGACCCAAAACGGCAATGCCGTCAATATCATTGCTGGCAATTAACTGTAGAGTAAAAGGATCATCGATATCAAAAGCAGAAAATGTGTACTTTAAAATATAGTTATGACGGAATGCTTCCTGTTCAATATTTTTGGCCAATGTAGAGAAGAAATAATCAGATGCTCCATCCGGAACCCGTGCAAAGAGACAGGCAATAGAACGAAATGGTTCTGTGGAAGATGAATCAGGTTCTACAGTATTTTTTTTTGAATGTCTTGGAATATAATTGGTACGTTTGGCTATTTCCCATATACGGTCTTGAACTTCCCTGCTCACGGGGCTATTAGTACTTTGATTGATTACACGTGAGACTGTTGAAATCGATACGCCTGCTTCTGCTGCAATTTCTCTCAGCGTCATAGGAGACCTCCTTTCTTGGGGTGCAGTGTTTTATGATACTTATGTCAGAACCAGGATGTCAGATTGCTGTATGAATTTACAGCTATATTGTTAACACAAGTATAGTTGATTCAAAGACAAAAATACAGATGCAATATAAGAAATGTATGAAAATATAAAGCAAACGTTTGCTGATAAATGAAGTGAATTTTTTTTAGTACATGATAAGATAAAATATAGAATCTATAGAATGCATTAAAAAATGGGGGAAATAAAATGGAAGAAAAAACAAAAAGTAAAGGATATGTACTGCGAAAATTATTTTTTGCATGTCTGTATCTCAGCACATTTACTTTCGGCGGCGGTTATGTAATTGTTACTTTGCTGAAAGAAAAATTTGTGGATCATTATCACTGGATCGAAGAAGATGAAATGCTGGATCTGGTTGCGATCGCCCAGTCTTCACCTGGAGCGATTGCAGTAAACGGAGCGATTATTGTGGGGTATAAGCTTGCCGGCATACCGGGAATGCTGGTATCTGTCATTGGAGCGATCATTCCTCCGATGGTGATCTTATCTGTTATTTCTGTATTTTATGATGCGTTTTGTTCCAATTATTATATTGCGGCATTATTAAAAGGAATGACTGCGGGAGTTGGGGCAGTTATTATGTCCGTAGTGTATGATATGGGGAAAAATGTTGTAAAGTCAAAGGACTGGGTGAATGTGGTGATAATGATCATCAGTTTTTGTCTCAGCTATTTCCTGAATGTTAACATTATCTATATAATACTTTTGGTAGCTGTATTTGGAATGGTACGGACAATAGTAAAAGGAGGCAGGGAAAAATGATCTATATTCAGCTTTTTTTAAGTTTCCTCCAGGTCGGGGCATTGAGTTTTGGAGGAGGATATGCCGCAATGCCGCTGATACAGGAACAGGTGGTGAATCTGCACAGCTGGCTTTCAATGAGCGAATTTACGAATCTGATAACGATCGCTGAAATGACGCCGGGACCGATTGCAGTAAACTCTGCTACTTTTGTAGGGATGCAGATAGCGGGAATCTTAGGTGCAATAATTGCTACATTGGGATGTATTCTTCCCTCCTGTATTATTGTAACCTTGCTGGCATATGTTTATATGAAGTATCGGAATATGTCTTTACTTCAGGGAACACTGGCATCTCTCAGACCGGCAGTTGTATCGATGATCGCCAAAGCAGGGGTAACGATTTTAATTTCTGCATTTTTCATTGATGGTACTGTAAATCTTATACGCCAGAATGTATGTGTGGAAATGATCATATTTTTTGTGATCGCGTTGGTGCTGCTTCGTAAATTTAAAATAAATCCTATATTGGCAATGGTTTTGTGTGGTGTGGCAAATGTGGTTTTGAGCGCTGTAAAAAAAGCGTAAATCACTATATGATAAAGCAAACGTTTGTGTAATGACGGACTGCAAATAGTCAAATTAATCAGACATATAACAATAAAAAACAAAGAGATCAAAAAGATGAACGTCTTTTTGATCTCTTTGTTTTCTATAAACCTGTAAAATTTGGACGGATATTTGAAAAAAAGTGAAAACGGATGAAAAAATAAAGAATAATATAAAATAATAATAAAAAATAGACAAAAAACAACATGGCAAATTATACAAAATATCCAGACAACGTTTTCTCTAATTGTGCTTTTGTTTTTGTAAAAATATGTTAAGATAAGAGTACAAAGTGAAATTGAATAAAACATATTCAAGAAAAATAAAAAGTTTATTGTAAGATGCACAATAAACAATAGAAAGGAAAGCGGAATATGTCACAAAATGTATTAGTGGTACATGGAGGTGGGCCTACAGCAGTCATCAATGCATCCCTTTACGGTGTGATCGAAGAAGCAAAACGAAATCCGGAGGTTGGAAAAGTTTACGGAGCGATTGGTGGAACCGGAGCAATTTTTTCAGAAACTTTCATAGATTTGACTTCGTTTGATGATGAAAAATTGAAACTTCTTTTGCATACACCTGCTTCGGCAATTGGATCTTCTAGATATCCTCTATATGAAAAAGATTATGAAAAAATGGTGGATATCTTTAAAAAACATGATATTAAATATGTTCTTCTGAATGGCGGAAACGGAACTATGGATGCATGCGGACATATTTATGAGGTCTGTAAGGATCAGGATATCAAAGTTGTTGGAATTCCAAAAACGATTGACAATGATATCGCAATGACAGATCACTCACCAGGATATGGAAGTGCGGCAAGATTTATTGCAGCTTCTACCCAGGAAGTTGGTGAAGATGTAAAATCTCTTCCCATTCATGTATGTATTATGGAAGCCATGGGAAGAAATGCCGGATGGATCACAGCTGCATCGGCATTGGCCAGAAGGAAACAGGGAGATGCACCTCACCTGATTTATCTGCCGGAACGAAACTTCAATGAAGATGAGTTTCTTGAAGATGTATCAAGGCTTCAGAAAAAACAGGGTGGAGTAGTGGTTCTGGTAAGTGAGGGACTTCATGATGCAAATGGAGAATCTATTGTTCCTCCGATCTTTAAATCAGAAAGAGCTGTTTATTATGGAGATGTAAGTTCACATCTTGCGAATCTGGTAGTTAAGAAACTTGGCGTAAAAGCAAGAAGCGAAAAACCCGGACTTTGCGGAAGAGCTTCTGTAGCACTTCAGTCACCGGTGGACAGAGAAGAAGCAAGACAGGCTGGCACAGTTGCACTGAGGAGTGCTGTTGAAGGAAACAGCGGAGTGATGGTAGGTTTTGAACGGGTCCCGGGAACGGTGTATCAGATGAAAACAAAGCTTGTTCCTATCAAAGAAGTTATGCTTTATGAACGGAAGATGCCTGACAATTTTATAAATGAAAGAGGTAACGATGTAACACAGGAATTTGTTGACTGGTGTCGCCCGCTGATCGGAGATCCACTTCCGGAATTCCTGAATTTCAAGGATTATCTTTAAAACGAAAAATATACAAAACAAAAATGAAAATGTTCCATTGAAAGGAGAGTAACTATGGAAAAAAAGAAAAAAGGAGTAATGCAGTCTATCCCGGGATGGGCATGGGTACTGATTTCCCTTGCAGCAGCAATCCTGTTATGGTATGCATTATCCATTAATCCAAAAACAGCACGAAGCTTCCCATTTATTCCGGCTATTCTTGAGGCAGCCAAACGAATGATTGATAATGGGGCACTGGGACAGGATTTTTGTAGTTCAATGATTTCAATCCTGGCCGGATTTGCACTCGGCTTTATAACCGCAGTACCGATTGCATTTCTTATGGCATGGTACCTGCCGGTCAGAGGAGTTCTGGAACCATGGATTCAGTTTATTCGTAACATCCCACCTCTGGCATATGTACCGTTGGTAGTTATTACAGCTGGTGTTGGTAGAAAACCACAGATCATCGTTATCTGGATCGCAACATTCCTGATCATGACAGTTACAATCTATCAGGGTGTAAGAAACATTGATAATACTTTAGTAAAAGCAGCCAGAGTTCTTGGCGCAAAAGACAGAGATATATTTGTAAAAGTTATTTTCCCGGCAACAACCCCGTTTATTTTAACAGCTGTTCGACTTGGTATTTCCGTTGCACTGACAACATTGATCGCAGCAGAAACAACAGGAGCTACTGCCGGACTTGGAATGAGAATCCGTTCTCTGGCAAACAGTTTTGAAACAGCAGGCATGCTGATGTATATCATCATCATTGGTATCATCGGACTGGTAATGGAAAAAATCATTAAATTCTTAGAAGGAAGGTTAACAGGATGGCAGGAGAAGAGAGAGTGACAAAACTTAAGATTGATAACGTTAAAAAGATTTATCAGACCCGTAAGGGCGAGATGACTGCATTAAACGGAGTTAATCTTGATATTAAAGAAAATGAATTTATCTGTGTGGTAGGACCTTCCGGATGCGGTAAATCTACATTGCTGAATATTATCGCAGGACTGGATACTCCAACCAGTGGAGCTGTATACATTGACGGCAAAAAGATCGAGGGAACAGGTACAGAGAGAGGCGTTGTATTCCAGCAGTATGCATTGTTCCCATGGCTGACAGTTCTGAAAAATGTTATGTTTGGATTGAAACTGCAGGGCAAGAGCGATGCTGAAGCAAAAGAAATCGCAATGAAATATATCAAGATGGTACAGCTTGAAGATTTCGTAAATCATTATCCGAAGGAACTTTCCGGTGGTATGAAACAGCGTGTTGCAATTGCAAGAGCCTATGCTGTAAAACCTGAAGTTCTTCTTATGGATGAGCCATTCGGAGCTCTGGATGCCCAGACAAGAACCCAGCTGCAGACAGAACTTCTGAAAACATGGGAAAGTGAAAGAAAAACATGTTTCTTCATCACACATGATGTAGATGAGGCGATCATTCTGGCTCAGAGAGTTATCGTTATGAGTGCCAGACCTGGACGTATCAAAGATATCGTAGATATCGATATTCCGTATCCACGTGATCAGGAAACTAAGATGAGTCCGAGATTTATGGAGTTGAAAAATCATATCTGGAGTCAGGTATATCAGGAGTATCTGGAAGTAAGAAAATAATGAATTTTGGCCGTTGCCGGTATGGAACGGTTCAGAATAAAGAGAAAATATTAAATACTACCCTGAAAAATGGAAAAGAAAGGAAGTAGAACTATGAGAAAAACATGGAAAAAGTTAGCAGCAATGGCAGTAACCGCATCTATGGTCATTTGTGGCGGAGCAATGGGCGTAAGTGCAGCAACAGAGGAAGAAAAACCGGAAAAAGTAACTGTAAATGTAGCTTATATGCCTGATTATGCAAGTTTAAATGGTCTTATCTCTGCAATTGAACTTGGATATTTTGATGATGAGAATATTGATGTACAGCTTACAGAGTTCTCCGATGGACCGACAATCATTCAGGCTATGGAATCTGGATCTATTGATGTTGGATACATCGGACAGGGAGCCCACAAACTTTGCATCAACGGTAAAGCTGATATCTTTGCACTTGCACATGTATCTAATGGTGATGCTGTAATCGGAAGTAAGGAAAAAGGAACAGATACAATTGAAGGATTAAAAGGAAAAACAATTGCTTATTCTTCAGGAACATCCAGTGAAGATATCCTGAATAAAACCCTTGCAAAAGGAGGTATGACGATGGATGATATCACAGCAATGGATATGGATGCAACAAACATTGTAACAGCAATGCTTTCTGGCAGTGTTGATGCGTGTGCAACATGGGTACCGAACTCTTTGAAAGTTCTTGAGGAACTTGGAGATGATGGTGTACAGCTGGCAGATAACAAAACATTTATTGATCAAACTGTATCTCTTGCAAGTTGGATTGCAATGCCGAAATATGCTGAAGAAAATCATGACGTACTTGTAAGATTTGCAAGAGCTCTTTACAAAGGATTTGACTATCGTGCAGACCACAGCCATGATGATGAAGTGTGCGGCTGGATTGCTGACAAGATTAAACTTGAAAAAAATTCCCTTCTTGATCAGGTAGAAGTAGCAGACTGGACAACAAGTGAATTCATCAGGGATCATATGGATGATGTCAAAGGCTATTATGAACTGCAGCAGAAATCATTTGTTGAGAGCGGTGACTGTGAAGAAACACCAGTTGATAATTATGTTCTTTTCGATGTAATGGAAGAAGCTTGCGCAGAATAATAAGAAAGATTACACAGGCAGAGATGTCTGTGTAATCTTTGAAAAAAATATACACTCGTGTGTATATTAAGAAAGTCATCCGGAAAGGAACAGAACAGTGGAGAGTGGACGACAGAAAGTAACAAGAAAAGATGTTGCAAGAGAAGCAGGAGTGTCGGAAACAATAGTTTCTTATGTACTTAACAAAAATCGTTATGTGAAAGAGGAAAAAAGGCAGCGTGTTCTTGAGGTTGTGGAAAAACTTCAGTATCATCCCAACAATATTGCAAGGGCTCTTCACGGAAAAGGCAGCCTGCAGATTCTTTTTCTTGCAGAAGAACTGAGCAGTGGTTATTTTTCCGAACTGGTAAGCCAGATGAGCAGGGATGCTTACAGACGGGGATATATGATCTCTCTTTGTGAGAGCCAGGAGGAAGATGAGTTTGTAAGTCAGATTCTAAGCAGACAGTTTGATGGTTTATTTGTCAGTGCTTCCGGTGTAACGGACAGGGAACTGAAGCTTCTGGTGAAGTCAGGAATCCCTATGGTACTGTTTTTAAACAGGGAGATCAGCTGTGATCTTCGGGATACGGTTGTGGTAGATACAGGGCTTTATGAAGGCAGCAGAGAATGTGTCAAACATCTTGTGAAAAACGGATGCCGAAATTTTGTTTATCTTGATAAAACAGGAAAACAATGTGACAGGGATATTCACTGGAAGGGATTTTTTGATCAGATAAAAGAATCAGAAATTACTTTTGCACAGGAGCAGAGGATTTCCGGATGTGAGGATATAAAAAAACTGGAAAAGAGGCTGCAGTTACTGCTGGAAAAAAATCCTTCTGTTGATGCAATAGTGGCAAGATATGATAATCTGGCTGCAGTGGCACTTTCTGTGGCAGGAAGAACCGGGAGAAAAGTCCCGGATGATCTGATGGTGACTGGATTTGATAATGATTTTATAAGTAATTATGTAAGCCCGGCTCTTACTACAGTGGAGATACAGAAAGAAGAAGTGGCAAAATCTGCAATGGAAGCACTTCTGTCACTGATTCGTCATGATGGGGTGGATAAAAAAATAAGCTTTACAGCCAGACTGGTCATCAGGGAAAGCACAGGGAAAAAATGTTATTGTAAACAGTAATGAAAAGATAAATAAATATAACCTGCCGGGAGCAGGGGAAAGAAGTGAAAATATGTTAGTTACAAGTAAGGAAATGCTTGAAAAGGCACGAAGAGAACATTATGCAGTGCCTGCAATGAACACACAGGGTGGAAACTATGATATTATCTGGGCAATCTGCAGAGCAGCGGAAGAAATGCATTCACCTGCGATCCTGGCTCATTATGTAGCTACAGGAGCATATTCCGGAGATGACTGGTTTGTAGAAGTATGTAAATGGTGTGCAAATAAAGTAAGTGTACCGATCGCGATCCATCTGGACCATGGTGACAGCTTTGATATCTGCATGAAATCATTAAAGAATGGATTTACGTCCCTGATGATCGATGGTTCCACAAAACCGATCGAAGAAAATGCCAGACTTACAAATGAAGTGATCAAAGTGGCAAAATGTTTCGACGTTCCTGTAGAAGCAGAAATCGGAGAACTTTTAAGATTAGATGAAGCCGGTGCTCAGATGGAGAATAAAAATGTAGCAAATCCGGAGCAGGTCCGTCAGTTCCTGGATCTGTGCCAGCCGGATTCCCTGGCTATCGGAATCGGAAATGCTCATGGATATTATAAGGGTGAACCGGATATCAAACTGGAAGTTCTGGAAGAAGTAAGGAAATTTACAGATATTCCATTTGTTCTTCATGGATGTACAGGTATGAGAGAAGATATCATCAAAGAAGCTATTAAGCTTGGTGTTGCGAAGATCAACTTTGGTACAGAAATCCGTTATAAATATGTAGAACATTATGAAGAAGCATTGAAGACAAATCATCAGGGACATTCATGGAAACTGTCACAGCTTGCAAATGATGCTCTGACAGAAGACATCAAAAAGATCATCCGTCTTGCAGGTTCAGAAGGAAAGGCCTGAGAAGATAAAAGCAATTAAAATAAAATCACAAGGGAAAATTAAATTCAGGAGGAAATATAAATGAAAAAAAACAGTGAACTGACCTATAAAGAAATGTACCGGCAGCCGGCTTCTTTTCAGGCTGTCAATGATACTCTGGAGGATATTTTCAAAACTCTGGACAAGGTATTCTTCAGTGAGAAAAAATATGATGAGCTGATCTTTACAGGATGTGGAAGCAGCAATACTACAACCGGTACAGATACAACACAGGAGTCTGAAAACACAGATACAGCAGCAACAGACACTCCGGCAGCTGAAGACAGTAAGGGAGGAGATTTCTCGGGACTGATCAGTCCGATATCCAGAGAGGAAGGATCCGGAACAAGAGGAGCTTTTATCGAACTGTTCGGTATCGAGACAAAAGATACCGATGGAAATAAAATTGATAACACCACAGATACAGCAGAAATCACCAACAGTACTTCTGTTATGATGACAACAGTTGCAGGTAATGAATATGCAATCGGTTATGTATCTCTGGGATCTCTGGATGACAGCGTAAAAGCATTGAAAATCGACGGTGCAGAAGCTTCTGTAGATACTGTAAAAGATGGTTCTTACAAAATTTCCCGTCCGTTTAATATTGTAACAAAAGATGGTTTGAGTGAGGTGGCAGCTGATTTTGTAAAATATATCATGAGCGAAGACGGACAGAAAGTAGTTGAAGATAACGGATATATCAGCCAGGGCAATGAAGGTGCATATGAAGCATCAGGTCTTTCCGGTAAAGTAACTGTTGCAGGATCTTCTTCTGTCACACCTGTTATGGAAAAACTGGCTGAGAGCTATAAAAAACTGAATGCAGATGTGGAAATCGAAGTACAGCAGAACGATTCTACCACAGGTGTTACTTCTGCCATCGACGGAATCTGCGATATCGGAATGGCATCCAGAGAACTGAAGGATACAGAGACTTCTCAGGGTGTAACCGCAACACCGATCGCTTTGGATGGAATCGCAGTTATCGTGAACAAACAGAACCCGGTAGATGAGCTGACCAGTGATCAGGTAATGTCTATCTTCACAGGAGAAACGCAGGACTGGGCAGATGTACAATAAATGATCAGAAACAGAAAAGAAACTGTTCCGTATTCCATAGAAAAGTGAAAGGCGGAACAGTTTTTCTCTGAAAGAAGGAGTAACATGAAGGAAGCAAGAGAATTCATTATGAAATGTGTTTTCATCCTGACAGCATGTGTGTCAATCGCGGCAGTTGTATTGATCTGCATCTTTATGTTTGCAAACGGAATTCCGGCAATCGCAAAGATTGGACCATTGAATTTTCTGTTGGGAGAAAAATGGAAACCCATGAACAATATTTTCGGCATCCTGCCGATGATTGTCGGCAGTATCTGCGTGACCGGTCTTGCAATCCTGATGGGTGTGCCGGTTGCCATTCTTACCTCGGTGTTTCTTTCCCGTTACTGTCCGAAAAGGTTTTACGGCATCTGCAAATCAGGCATTAACCTGATGGCCGGTATTCCGTCTATCGTATATGGATTTTTCGGACTGGTTGTGATCGTCCCGTTGATGGCACAGCTGACCGGCAAAAATGGAAACACAATGCTGACGGCATCTATTCTTCTGGCCGTTATGATTCTTCCGACCGTGGTCGGTGTAACAGAATCCGCCATTACAAGTGTTCCGGAATCTTACTATGAAGCAAGCCTTGGCCTTGGTGCAACGCATTCCCAGAGCGTTTTCTTTGCAGTTGTTCCGGCGGCAAAATCCGGAATCCTGGCAGGTATCGTGCTTGGCATCGGACGTGCCATCGGAGAGACAATGGCAGTGATTATGATTGCCGGAAACCAGCCTCGTATGCCAAAAGGAATCACAGAAGGCCTTCGTACCATGACAGCCAATATTGTACTGGAGATGGGATATGCATCCGGACTTCACCGGGAAGCGCTGATTGCAACGGGTGTTGTGCTGTTTGTCTTTATCCTGCTGATCAATTTATCGGTGTCTATGCTGAACCGGAGGGTACCTTATGGTGATTAAAGGAAATGGAGCTGTAAATACAATGGAAGCTGTAAAAATAAATACAAAAGAAAAAGAAAGAACAAAGGTTACGTATCACAAAAGTGTTTTTTCCTCCGTGCTGACCGGAATTACCTGGGGAGCAGCTATTCTTGCACTTGCCGTTCTGGTTTTCCTGGTTGGATTCATTCTGATTCGTGGCGTGAAAAACCTGACACTGGAGCAGTTTGCCTGGACCTATAATACAGAGAATGTTACGATGCTTCCGGCGATCATCAACACTGTTACGATGACAGTACTTTCCCTGCTGCTTGCTGCGCCGCTTGGCATTTTCTCAGCAATTTATCTGGTTGAATATGCCAACAAGCGCGGAACGCTGGTTGGCCTGATCCGGATTACAGCAGAGACCCTTTCCGGTATCCCATCGATTGTTTACGGTTTGTTCGGTATGCTGTTTTTTACGAAAACCCTGAAAATGGGATACTCGATGATGTCCGGTGCCTGTACCCTTGCCATCATGATTCTTCCGCTGATTATGCGAACAGCAGAAGAAGCCTTAAAATCGGTTCCGGATTCTTATCGGGAAGCAAGCTTTGGACTGGGAGCCGGAAAGCTTCGTACGATTTTTAAAATTGTTCTTCCATCTGCCGTACCCGGCATTCTTTCCGGTGTCATTCTTGCGACAGGCCGTGTCGTAGGAGAGACGGCAGCACTTCTTTTCACAGCAGGAACGATTGCAAAGGTGGCAGGCCTTATGGATTCCGGCCGTACCCTTGCCGTTCATATGTATGCACTTTCCAGTGAAGGCCTTTATATGAATCAGATGTATGCAACCGGCGTCATCCTGATGCTGATTGTCCTTCTGATCAACGGCTGTTCCGGAATGATTGCGAAGAAAATTGCAAAGAAATAAAAGAGAGACGAGGAAAAAACATGAGTAAAATAGATGTATCCAATATGGATCTTTATTACGGAGACTTTCATGCCTTAAAAAATATCAATCTGAGCATTGATGCCAATGAGGTGACGGCTTTTATCGGACCTTCCGGCTGTGGTAAATCGACACTGTTAAAATCTATCAACAGAATGAATGATCTCGTTCCGGGCTGTCGGATCACCGGTGAAATGCTGTTGGACGGAGAAAACATCTATGGCGGAAAAATGGATGTCAACGGACTCCGCAAACGGGTCGGCATGGT
>OFMQ01001046.1_pt1 | contig 15850 bp, 10 predicted proteins | sample 1541851 | NCBI WGS metagenome assembly OFMQ01 (sample SAMN04209227, study PRJEB22552) | human gut metagenome | biome: gut; material: feces | host: Homo sapiens | place: USA: Oklahoma | reverse complement strand
CAAAAAAGGCGGGTGGCTGGAACAGGTCATAGTCAGCCACGCCGGTGGCTACCTCCCAGTACAGGGCGGAGGGGGCGGGGCCGGTCCCGGAGTAGATGGCGTTGTAAAATTCCACATGCCGGGGGGTGATCCCCACGGCGTTGTCCGCCTGCCAGACCCCCAGGGCACAGCGGCGGAAATATCCGTCCGCCTCCCGGCTGAACGCCATGCGCAGGGTGGGGTCTGGGATCCACCGGCGAAAGGCGCTCACTGAATCCTGATACTGCCGGTGAGCCGCGGCGGTGGTTACGCTCTCCTTCATGGGCATATCCTCCCTTTCCCTGGCCGTGGATGCTATGGCATATGGCCGGGCCAGACGCTCCTATTATAAAAGAAACTCGGGCCCCGGTCAAGGCGGCATTCTGGTGGGGGGCACCCTTCGGCACGTCGGATGGGGGGATGGAAAAATAAGAGGGAAATTTGTGAACTTTCTGTTATTTCGCCTTTTTCCGTTGACGGAGCGGGGGATTCCTTGTAAAATGAAAGCTGAACCCGCATAGGCCTTGCGGCCATTTTCCTGTTTGAGGAGGGACTCCAAATTATGGCGACCAAGAAAGCACCGCCTCGTCGGAACACCGACGTGATCCGCTGTGAGAACTGTGGGGAGGAATACTCCACTACCTATAAACGCTGCCCATTCTGCGATGAGCGCCCCGGCGGCCAGGGCCGTGCCCCGGTGGGAGGACGCCGGGTCTCCGGCGGAGGCCGGAGCCACAGACCCAATCCCATGCAGATCGCCGGACTGGTGATCTCCCTGGCCCTGATCATTACCGCGGTGGTCATTGTGTTTACCAGTTTGGCCCCTATGATCTTCCATAAAACTCCTTCCGGAGATGCCTCGGGCTCTGGACAGTCCTCCAACAGCCAGAGCACACAGGGGACCGAGGTCACCCTGAACAGCCTGACCCTGAGCCGAACGGAAGTGGCGCTTCAGGCGGGGGAGCCCTACCAGCTCATCGCGGCTACCGATCCGGCAGACGCTCAGGTCACAGTGGAGTGGACCAGCAGTGATGCGGATGTGGCCACTGTGGACCAGTTCGGCAACGTGACCAACGTGTACCGGGGGAGCGACACGGTCTCCGTTACCATCACCGCCACTGCGGGTGGGCAGACCGCCCAGTGTACCGTCCAGTGTACTGGCGACGGCTCCGGCGCCAACATCGCCCCCAGCGGGAGTGGACAGGAGGGCTCCGGACAGGGTGGACAGAGCGCCGGTACATCCGGGACCCTGGCTCCCAACACGGAGGCGGTGATCACTGGAGCCTCCGGCGGCTTGAATATCCGCTCCGGCCCGGGTACCAGCTATGAGGCCAAGGCCAGCACCGCTGATGGAGCCGTGGTCACCGTTTTGGAGGATGCTGGAAACGGCTGGTGCAAGATCAAGTATGCCACCGGCGGCGGAGTCTATGAGGAAGGCTACGTCATGTTCCAGTATCTCGCTGCCAAGAAGTGAACCAGGACTTGGGTGAGCGGGGAGCCCGAACCGGCTGAGACTGGTTTGGGTTCCCTGTTTTTCAGAAGTACGCCTTGGAGAGGGGGCCGTGCGTTCGATGAAAGGAAGACGGTCAGGAGGGCACCTGGCTGAGTCTTGAAATTCCAAGACTTTCTGCAAAAGATTCTGTTTATGCATCGGCTGTGGAAAATGTTTCTGCATCTGCCGGAGCTCTCCAATGCTTTTGTTAAAGGAGACAAAATAAGACCGTAAAAACTGTGTATTTTGCTGGTGTTCAACCCCTTGCTTCTCGCCATGAAAAACGATATAATTTGATAAGTACATAAACAGTTCGTTTGGAAATATACGCCGCAACAAGAGGGGGCGTCCCCTATGTTGCGATTTTTCTGGTCATCATTTGTTAATTTTCTAACGAAACCGTCTATGTTCCGTCAAATCGTAGAGATTTGGCGCTCCCAAATCGTCTTTTTAGGAGGAAACACAATGAAGGTTGCAATTTTCGGCGCCGGCACTATGGGCCGCGGCATTGCTCAGGTCTTCGCCGCCAACGGCCACACTGCCCTGATGTACGCCAGCAGCATCGCCTCCGCCCAGCGGCATAAAGAGCAGCTGGACGCATCTCTGCAGAAGCGGGTAGCCAAGGGCAAGATGTCCCAGGGTACCAAGGATGCCCTGATGGCCAATGTTTTGGTGGAAGAGGAATCCGCCGCTGCGGACGCCGATCTGGTGATCGAGTGCATCGCGGAGGAGATGGGTCCCAAGAAGGAGTTGTTCCGCCGGCTGGATGAGCTGTGCAAGCCGGAGACGGTTTTTGCTTCCAACACTTCCTCCCTGTCCATTACGGAGATGGGCCATGGGCTGAAGCACTCCCTCATCGGGATGCACTTCTTCAACCCCGTGCCCAGTATGAAGCTCATTGAGGTCATCCGGGGTGTGAACACGCCTCAGGAGACCTTTGACTTCGTGTACAAGCTGGCTCAGGATATTGGCAAGGATCCTGTTGAGGTGGCTGAGGCCCCCGGCTTTGTGGTCAACAAGTTGCTGATCCCCATGATCAACGACGCCATCGGCCTGGTGGAGTCCGGCACCGCCTCTGTGGAGGACATCGACAAGTCTATGCGCCTGGGCGCCAACCATCCCATGGGCCCCCTGGCTCTGGGCGACTTTATCGGCCTGGACATCTGCCTGGCCATTATGAACACCCTGTACGATGAGACAGGCGACTCTAAGTATCGTCCTGCCCTGCTGCTGAAGAAGATGGTCCGCGGTGGTCTGCTGGGCGTCAAATCCGGCAAGGGGTTTTACGATTATTCCAAGAAGTAAAAATTTTAGGAGGACTGGAAAATGGATTTTCATCTGACTAGAGAGCAAGAGATGGTCCGCAAAATGTACCGTGAGTTTGCGGAAAATGAGGTCAAGCCTCTGGCCGAGGAACTCGATGAGGAAGAGCGCTTCCCCATGGAGACCGTCGAAAAGATGGGCAAGCTGGGCATGATGGGCATTTACTTCCCCAAGAAGTACGGCGGAGCCGGCGGCGATGTGCTGTCCTACGCCATGTGCGTTGAGGAGCTGTCCAAGGTGTGCGGCACCACCGGCGTTATCGTCTCCGCTCACACCTCTCTGTGCTGCGCCCCCATCTACGAGCACGGCACTGAGGAGCAGAAAATGAAGTACCTGCCTGACCTGCTGTCCGGCAAGAAGATTGGCGCTTTCGGCCTGACCGAGCCCAACGCCGGTACCGATGCTTCCGGCCAGCAGACCACCGCCGTGAAGAATGAGAACGGCGACTATGTGCTCAATGGCTCCAAGTGCTTCATCACCAACGGCACCGTGGCCGGCACCATCGTTGTTTTCGCTATGACCGATCAGAAGGCCGGCAACCACGGCATCTCTGCCTTCATCGTGGAGAGCACCTTCCCCGGCTTCTCCGTGGGTAAGAAGGAGAAGAAGATGGGCATCCGCGGCTCCTCCACCTGCGACCTGATCTTTGAGGACTGTGTCGTGCCCAAGGAGAACCTGCTGGGCAAGGAGGGCCAGGGCTTCAAGATTGCCATGCAGACCCTGGACGGCGGCCGTATCGGCATCGCTGCACAGGCCCTGGGCCTGGGCGAGGGCGCCATTGACGAGGCTGTCAAGTACACCCAGGAGCGCGTCCAGTTCAAGAAGCGTCTGTCTCAGTTCCAGAACACCCAGTTCCAGCTGGCCGATATGCACACCCGGATGCAGGCCGCTCAGTACCTGGTGTACGCCGCTGCCATGAAGAAGGAGAAGCACGAGCCCTACAGCGTGGACGCCGCTATGGCGAAGCTGTTTGCTGCTGAGTCCGCCTCTGACGTGACCCGCCGCGCTGTCCAGCTGTTCGGCGGTTACGGCTACACCCGTGAGTATCCCGTGGAGCGCATGATGCGTGACGCCAAGATCACCGAGATCTATGAGGGTACTTCCGAGGTCCAGCGCATGGTCATCTCCCGTGCTCTGGGTGTGAAATAAGATAGGAGGCAGATGGAAATGAAAATCATTGTTTGTGTCAAGCAGGTCCCCGATACCTCTGGTAAGGTGGCCGTGAATCCCGATGGTACTCTGAACCGCGCCTCCATGGCTACCATCACCAACCCCGATGACCTGAACGCCGTCGAGGCCGCTCTGACCCTGAAGGAGCAGACCGGCGCCGAGGTCGTGGTCGTCTCCATGGGGCCCCCTCCTGCCGAGGGTATGCTGCGCGAGGTCATTGCCCGCGGCGCTGACCGTGCCGTTCTGGTCTCTGCCCGTGAGTTTGGTGGTTCCGATACCTATGCTACCTCTCAGATCCTGGCTGCCGCCATCAACAAGATCGGCGTGGGCGAGGAGGACATCGTGATGTGCGGCCGTCAGGCTATCGACGGCGACACCGCTCAGGTTGGTCCCCAGATCGCTGAGAAGCTGGGCCTGCCCCAGGTCTCCTATGCTGCTGAGATCACTAAGGAGGGCCGTACCCTCACCATCAAGCGTATGCTGGAGGACGGCTACATGACCATCAAGGTCAACACCCCCTGCCTGATCACCTGCATCAAGGAGCTGAACGCTCCCCGTTACATGAGCGTGGGCGGCATCTTCGAGTGCTATGAGAAGCCCTATGAGGTCTTTGATTACAACACCCTGAAGGACGATCCCCTGATCGACTCCACCACCATTGGTCTGAAGGGCTCCCCCACCAACATCTTTAAGTCCTTCACGCCTCCCCAGAAGGGTGCCGGCATGATGCTGGAAGGCGCCGACAAAGACACCTGCGACAAGCTGGCCGGCATTCTGGCTGCCAAGCATTTGATCTGATAGAAGGGAGAACGGAAGAATATGTCTACTTTTAACAGTGCTGATATCGCTGCCTTCAACGGCGGTGTGTGGGTATTCTGCGAGCAGCGTCAGGGCACCATGATGCCCACCTCCTTCGAGCTGATCTCCGAGGGCCGCAAGCTGGCCGACGAGCTGGGGACTAAGCTGTACGGTATCCTGCTGGGCCACAACATTGAGGGCATCGCCAAGGAGCTGGGCGGCTACGGTGCTGACGGCGTGTACGTCTGCGACCACCCCCTGCTGGAGAACTACACCACCGACGGTTACACCAAGGTGATCTGCGACACCGTCATGGAGTACAAGCCTGAGGTCATGCTGATTGGCGCCACCAACATCGGCCGCGATCTGGGCCCCCGCTGTGCTGCCCGTCTGCACACCGGTCTGTGCGCTGACTGTACTCATCTGGACATCGATGTGCCCAAGTACAAGCAGTTCCTGCGTGAGTCCTCCACTCTGGCCCCCGCAATGATCGACGGGATCCCCGAGGAGGACCGCAACCTGAAGATGACCCGTCCCGCTTTCGGCGGCCATCTGATGGCTACCATCATCTGCCCCCGCTTCCGTCCGCAGATGTCCACCGTGCGTCCCGGCGTTATGAAGAAGGCTCCCTTCGATCAGGCCAAGGCTGATGCCTGCCAGATCGTGAAGCCCGCATTCGCTCTGGCTGCTGAGGACATCAAGACCGAGGTCCTGAGCGTTGAGAAGGCCGCTGAAAAGCTGGTCGATCTGATCGGCGCAGACGTGATCGTCTCTGTTGGCCGCGGCATCAGCAAGGATGTCAACAAGGGCATTGAGCTGGCTGAGCAGCTGGCTGCCGCTCTGGGCGGCGGCGTTGTGGGTGCTTCCCGTGCCGTCACCGATGCAGGCTGGATGACCGCTGACCATCAGGTTGGTCAGACCGGCAAGACCGTGCACCCCAAGATCTATGTTGCTCTGGGCATTTCCGGCGCTATCCAGCACACTGCTGGTATGCAGGACTCCGAGTGCATCATCGCTGTCAACAAGAATGAGGGCGCACCCATCTTCGGTGTTGCCGACTACGGCATCGTGGGCGACCTGTTCAAGGTTGTTCCCGAACTGATCAAGCAGATCGAGGCAGCAAAGGCTGCTCAGTGATCGACTGACGCGAGATCTTTTTATAGCATAGCCTGAATTGTGGGAGGGCGGCTCTTCGGAGCCGCTCTTCTTTTTATGTAAGGAATACGGCACAGCACAGATGGCCCTGAAAAGGCTGCCTGTGCTGTTTTTTGTTGCAGAAAGTACAGCCAAAGGCCGGCTGCAGCCCAGAAAAGGGCTGCGGGATGGGAGGGGAGTGGAATGGAATGGAAAAGCGCACACAAAAGTCTGTTACACTTTGAAATATGCATATAAGCGAATAAACATACAGAAAAATGCATGAAAAACACTGCAGAAAAGGTGTAGAAAAATAAAATGCAACACGTTAAGTGTGACGAAACAATCCTGAAAACGGTGAATCGCAACACAAACGTAACAAATTTACGTTATCTTGGATGAACTTGTTGCGCTTGTGAAACGTTTTCAAAACGGGAAATTTTGATTTTTTTGCATTTTCTCTCAAAAAATCGACAGAAACCCCTTGACGATGAGATGCTGTTGTGATACTCTTGTTGCACAAAAGCAACACATTTGAAACGGAAGAGTTGCAGATGTGTTGCAGTACGCATTCACATGAATGCAAAAAAGCTTTTATATACAAAAGCTTGCGGAGGATGTCTTATGAAAATCGAGATGCGCACCCTAAAAAATATCGCAGCAGCAGCTATGACTCTGGCTGTGGTTTTTGGTGCTGCATCTCTCAAACCCGTTACTGCAAACGCAGCTGAGGCTTCGGGTTCTGCCTCCATCGAAGAAGAAAATTCCTACATCAGCTTTCAGGACGAAGCTTATCAGAACGAGTTCCTGCGCCGCGTAAACAACGAGCGCGCAAAGGCTGGCCTGAAGCCCGTTCAGCTGGGCGACAGCAGCCACAATAGTGCCGCTCAGGAGCGCGCTAAGGAACTGGCCTCTTCTTATTCCTACGTTCGTCCCAATGGCCAGCGCGATTTTACCATCTTCGCAGAGAATGGCATCGAAGATGTGTCGATTGGCGAGGACTACATGGCGGGCGTTTCCACCCCCGATGCAGCGGTGGATCAGTGGATGAACATTGATTTTACCCGTGAGCGCATCCTGAACGCAGACGCGACCACCATGAGCGTGGGCCACTACGAAGGCGGCGTTTACAACAACTACTGGGTGCTGATCTTCTCTTGCCCCGAAAACTCTTACACCAGCAACTACCGTCAGGAAGTTCTGAATCTGGTCAATGCCGAGCGTGCAAAGTACGGCCTGCAGCCCCTGGTCATGGGCGATGCAAAGCTCACTGCAGCTGCTCAGCAGCGCGCCGAAGAGATCGCAACCGTCAATTCTCACGTTCGTCCCAATGGTACCAAGTGGTACACTGTTCTCAGCGAGTACGGCGTGACGGATGCCGCTGCTGGCGAGAATGCCGCATGGGGCAGCGTTTCTCCTGAAGAAGTCGTGAATGCCTGGATGAACTCCGAAGGCCATCGCGCAAACATTCTGGATCCCGAAGCTCGTGCAATGGGTGTTGGCTACTACTACAACAGCTCCAGCACTTGGGGCCATCAGTGGATCCAGCTCTTTACGAAGTGATCATCTGCTTTCTTCTAACAAAAGATCGGCTGAGCTGCAAGGCTTGGCCGATTTTTTTGTTGCACTTTTTTCTGGCAGAGGACATGCGGGCAGCAGTACCGGGAGCTGGCCTTGATACAAAAACGTATGCGGCAGTGGTTGCACAACGGACGATTTATGTTATACTTGTTTTGAATAACATGCAGGAGGAACCACAGTGGAGGATTACCGCACCATCCATGGCACGGCCACAGGAGAATACGAAGAAAAGAAGAGCCGCTTCATTGCGGCGCTGTCATTTGCGGACAGCGAGGAAGCTGCCGTTGCATTTCTGGAACAGGTGCGTGCGGCCAACCGCACCGCCCGCCACAATGTGTATGCCTACCGCCTGCGGGAAGGCAACCGGGAACGTTATTCAGATGATGGTGAACCGGCCAAGACGGCGGGCACACCAGCGCTGGAGGTGCTGCAGCACAGCGGCCTGACGGATCTGATCGTGGTGGTGACCCGTTACTTTGGCGGCGTGCTGCTGGGCACCGGCGGCTTGGTGCGTGCATACACCACGGCTACGGCCCGTGCACTGGAAAATGCCGAGGTGGTCACGGTGCGCAGCGTGGTGGAGCTGCGCGTGACGGTGGATTACTCCCTTTATGAGCGTGCATCGCTGCTGATCGATGCGGCGGGAGCAAAACAGGCCGCGCCGCAGTTCACGGATCGCGTGGCCCTGTGCTGGCAGATGCCGGAACACACCGAAGGCCCGCTGCTGGAACAGCTGCGGGAGCTGACGCGCGGCAGCGCGCAGGTGACGGTATCCGACCCGTTCTACGCACCGTTCTGAACCCGGCAGCAGCAAAAATAAAAAAGCAAGCATTATTTTGCGAACCGACAGGCTTTTTCCCCCTTCGACAAAGCGGGTGTGCTACAATTGCCGCAGACGCAGCAATTGGGATCGGCTGTGCCGAAACAGAGAGGGGGAATGGCGACAAAAAGGGAGGGCGACTTTGTATGGATGTACGTCAGCGCACAGAAGAGATCGAACATATGACCTTCGCGCCGTGGGCTACCTTCAGCGACCAAAGCCGCGGCCGCATGCTGCCGGAAGAGCAGGACCCGATCCGGCCGGTGTTCCAGCGTGACCGTGACCGGGTGCTGCACTGCAAGGCGTTCCGACGGCTCAAACAAAAGACGCAGGTGTTCCTCTCGCCGGAGGGAGACCTGTACCGCACCCGACTGACCCATACGCTGGAGGTCTCGCAGATCGCGCGGACCATTGCCCGCGCCCTGCGGCTGAACGAAGATCTGACCGAAGCAATCAGCCTTGCCCATGATCTGGGCCACACGCCGTTTGGCCATGCCGGGGAGCGCGCGCTGAATGAGCTGTGCCCGGACGGCTTCAAGCACTACATGCAGAGCCTGCGTGTGGTGGACAAGCTGGAAAAGGACGGCCGGGGCCTGAACCTGACGTGGGAGGTGCGCAACGGCATCGTGACCCACACAAAGGGCACCTGGGCGGCAACGCCGGAAGGGCGCATCGTGCGCATGGCGGATCAGATCGCCTATGTGAACCATGACATTGAGGACGCGGTGCGCGCCGGTGTGCTGGACCCAGCCACCCTGCCGAAGGAATGCACCGCTGTGCTGGGCCAGACAAAATCTGCCCGCATCACCACCATGATCAACAGTATCCTTGCCAATAGCGATGGGGATGTGAAGGTGGGCGCAGAGGAAAACGAGGCCTTCCTTGCGCTGCGGGATTTCATGTACGCCACCGTGTACGTGGACAAGACCGCCAAGCGGGAAGAGCAGAAGGTGGACAAGGTGATCGGGGAACTGTACGATTACTACCTGAACCATGTGGACCGGATGTCCAACTTCTACATCCAGCTGGCTTATCAGGAGGGCAGAGAACGCGCAGTGACTGATTACATCAGTGGCATGAGCGATGAATTTGCCATCCGCACTTTTGAGGAATTGTTTGTGCCCCGGAAGTGGCATGTCCTATAAATCCGAAAGGTCGTTTGAAAGATCCATGATCCCACACGAATACATTGAAGAACTGACCCGCCGCACCGACATTGTGGAGCTGGTGGGCAGCTATGTGCAGCTCAAGCGCAAGGGACGTTTGTATGGCGGCCTGTGCCCCTTTCACAGCGAAAAAACGCCCTCATTCTACGTCTACCCGGACACCCAGAGCTTTTACTGCTTTGGCTGCGGCGCAGGCGGCGATGCCATTACCTTTACGAAAAAGATCAACAGCATCGATTACCCGGAGGCCGTTAAGCTGCTGGCAGCGCGGGCCGGTATGCCGGAGCCGCAGGAGGACGACAAAACAGGCCGGATGCGCAGCCGCATCCTCTCCATGAACAAGGAGGCGGCACGGTTTTTCCACGCCTGCCTGAACTCCACCGTGGAGGAAGCCCGGCAGGCCCGTGCCTACTGGCGGCGGCGCGGTCTGGACGACAAGACTATCGTCCGGTTCGGGCTGGGCTATGCGCCCAACGACGGACAGGCGCTGTATCAGTTCCTGCGCGATAAGGGCTACAATCAGCAGGAGCTGGATGCCAGCGGCCTGTTCAAGCGCAGTGCGTCCGGCCGCATCTACTGCCTGTTCTGGAAGCGGGTGATGACCCCCATTTTTGACCTGCGCGGCAACATCATTGCGTTTGGTGGGCGCGTGCTGGACGATTCCAAACCGAAATATGTCAACAGCCCGGAAACGCTGGTGTACCACAAATCAGAGACGGTGTTTGCGCTGCAGATCGCAAAGCGCAGCGCGGTGCGCCGGTTCGTGCTGTGCGAGGGCTACATGGACGTGATCAGTATGCATCAGGCAGGCATCGACACAGCAGTGTGCGCCTGCGGCACGGCCCTGACCCCGGAGCAGGTGCGGCTCATCAGCGAGTATGCTGACGAGGTGATCCTGAGCTACGATTCGGACGAAGCAGGCCAGAAGGCCACGCTGCGCTCGCTGGAACTGTTCCGCAACAGCCCGGTAAAGGTGGGCGTGCTGCAGATCCCCGGTGCAAAGGACCCGGACGAGTACATCAAAAAGTATGGCGCAGAGCGATTCAAAGCCCTGCTGGACGGTGTGGGCAATGCACTGGACTTCCGGCTGGGCCGTCTGCGCAGCCAGTACGATCTGGCACAGGATGCCCAGCGGCTGGAATACGTGAAGGAAGCTGTGAATATGCTGGCAGAGCGCTCCAACCCTACCGAGCAGGAAGTGTATGCGGGGCGTCTGGCTGAGGAGACCAACATCTCCAAAACAGCTATCATGACCCAGCTGGAGACCGCCGTGAAGAGGGCGGGCAGCAAGCACCGCTGGGAGAAAAAGCAGCAGGCGCTCAAGTCCGGTGAGATGAATCAGATCAACGTGCCGTACAGTGCGGGCGGCAGTCAGGCGTTGGGCATTGCCAGCGCACAGCAGCGGCTGTTGGCGGCCATGCTGCGGGAGCCGCACTATATCGATCTGGTGCAGGGGCAGCTGACCGCAGAACAGTTCGTGCTGCCGCAGCAGAAGGAGCTGTTTGAAGCCATGCTGCGCTGCCGACAGGAGGGCATTGAGATCAGCCTGACCACGCTGCGCGCTTTTGTAAGCGAAGAAGCGCTGAATGAACTGAGCCATCTTGCGGCACAATACAGCGATGTGAATTGTACGCCGGATGATATCCGGCTGTATCTGGACCGCATTGCCCGGGGGATGCCCATGGCAGGCAAGGCGGCGCATATGTCCAATGAGGAACTGAGTGATTACCTCCAGTCGATGCGCGAAAAGAAGCAGGGAAATGTGCCTGTAGAAGAATGATCCCCCGCTTTCCCCTCCGGCTGGAGCAGGAGAGGAAAGGAGCAGGAACCATGCAGAAATTGTCGCAAACGGAGGAATTGGCCAGAACATTGGCTGCGCGGGCACGCCACCATGCCCTGACACCGGAGCAGATCAGCCGTGCCATGGACGAACAGGATTACGATGTGGCGCAGCTGGACGAGCTGTATACGGCACTGGAGGACCGCGGCGTGCACCTGACCGAAGAGGAAACGGACCTGCCTGCGTTGGATGAAACGCAGATCGGCAGGCTGGAACATGAGCTTTCGGCAGAGGGGGTGGCGCTGGACGACCCGGTAAAGGCCTATTTGAAGGAGATCGGCCGGGTGCCGCTGCTGACAGCAGAACAGGAAACGGAGCTTGCCCGTGCCGCGCAGGCCGGGGACGAGGATGCCCGGCGGAAGCTCAGCGAAGCGAACCTGCGGCTGGTGGTGTCGGTGGCAAAGCGCTATGCAGGGCGGGGCCTGCCGTTTCTGGATCTTATTCAGGAAGGCAATCTCGGTCTGATGAAGGCGGCGGAAAAGTTTGAGCCGGAGCGCGGCTTCAAATTTTCCACCTATGCCACGTGGTGGATCCGTCAGTCCATCACCCGCGCCATTGCAGATCAGGGGAGAACGATCCGCATCCCGGTGCACCTTGTGGAGAGCATCAACCGGGTCAAAAAGACGACGGGTGACCTGCTGCGGAAAAATGGCCGGGAGCCTACCGCGGAAGAGATCGCTGTTCAGCTGGACATGGAGCCGGACCGTGTGCGGGAATTGCTGCAGCTGGCGCAGGACCCCATCAGCTTGGAAACGCCGGTGGGCGAGGAAGAGGATGCCCACCTTGAAGATTTTATTCAGGACGAGGATGCAGGCGTCCCGGTGGATGAAGCCGGGCGGCAGCTGCTGCGGCGGGAACTGTTCAGCGTGCTCAAAAGCCTGACACCGAGGGAAGAGCGGGTGATCGCACTGCGCTTCGGGCTGGAGGATGGCCGGGCGCATACGCTGGAAGAGCTGGGTAAGGAGTTCAATGTGACCCGGGAGCGGGTGCGGCAGATCGAAGCCAAGGCCCTGCGCAAGCTGCGGCATCCCAGCCGTGCAAAACGCCTGCGGGATTATCTGGATGAGTGAACGATTATAATTGCCGCCGCTTGCGCTCTGGCAATATTAGAGAAAACATTATTTTTATATTTGCAGCTCAGAAAAGCCTGCGAGCTTTTCTGAGCTGCTTTTTCACAAAAAAGGGCCGCAAGGGAAAGCGGGCATATCCGACTGTAAAAGTAATACGCCAAAACACAAGGGCAAAGATAGACAAATTGCACAAGGGGATTATGAACAGGAACGTGCAAAATAAAAAAATCAAGCCCTAAAACGGCAAAACACAACACGCTGCCGGGCGTGCGAAAATGAAAGAAAAAATAAATTTGTTTTGGCAAAAATCTGAAAAATGGCTTGACAGCAAGGCTTTTAGGGTGTATACTGCATTAGTATCACATAATGGACTAGTGCGCCAAAAAGGGGAATACGCAGGCGGCGGCTGGACGGGTCAAACCGAAAAGTTTGTGAAAAACGCCGAAACGTTCCCTTTGACGCGGGTCGAATTATGTGTGTCTGCTCAAATTTGACCCGTGTATACGACATCCCGTAGAGTATAAAAGTAAGGAGTGGTTGATTTTATGATGAAAGTCAAGCCCGTAAAGCTCGGCAAAACCGAGCGCATGAGCTTCTCCCACATCGACGAAGTCATCAGTATGCCGAACCTGATCGAGGTCCAGAAGAACTCTTATCAGTGGTTCCTGGACGAGGGCCTGAAAGAGGTCTTCCACGATATCGGCACCATTGAGGACTACACCGGCAATCTGGCACTGAGCTTTGTGGACTTCCGCCTGGATAAGGAGCCGAAGTACAGCATCAAGGAGTGCAAGGAACGCGACGTGACCTATGCAGCACCCCTGCGCGTCACCGCCCGTCTGCTGAACAAGGAGACCGGCGAAGTGAAGGATCAGGAGATCTTCATGGGCGATTTCCCGCTGATGACCGATGCCGGCACCTTTGTGATCAACGGTGCAGAGCGTGCTATCGTCAGCCAGCTGGTGCGTTCTCCCGGCGTGTTCTACGGCGATGCCAAGGATAAGGTGGGCAACGACCTGTACAGCGCCACCATGAACCCCAACCGCGGTGCATGGCTGGAGTACGAGACTGATGCTTCCGATGTGTTCTATGTCCGTATCGATAAGAACCGCAAGCTGCCTGTCACCGTGCTGTGCCGTGCACTGGGCCTGTCCACCAACGAGGACATCCTGAACTTCTTTGGCGACGATGAGCGCATCCTCGCTACTCTGGAAAAGGATACCACCAAGAATCAGGAAGAGGGCCTGCTGGAAGTCTACCGCAAGCTGCGCCCCGGCGAGCCTCCCACGGTGGAGTCTGCTACCAGCCAGATCAACATGCTGTTCTTCGACCCGCGCCGTTATGACCTGTCTCGTTTCGGCCGTTATAAGATGAACAAGAAGCTGTCTCTGGCACGCCGCATCACCGGTCAGGTGGCTGCTGAGAATGTGGTCGCTCCGCTGACCGGCGAGATCCTGATCGAGGCTGGTGCCAAGATCACCCGCGAGCTGGCTGAGAAGGCTGACAATGCCGGTGTGAATCTGGTCGTGCTGAAGCTCGACGATCCCATGAAGGAAGAGAGCCGGAAGATCAAGGTCATCACCAACGGCTGTGTGGATGCACAGGGCTTCTTCTCCTTCGACGTGAAGGAGTGCGGCATCAACGAGCGCTGCTCCTTCGATGAGATCAAGAAGATCCTCGACACCACCTCTGATGTGGAAGAGCAGAAGGAGATGCTGCGCCGCAACCACGACCAGCTGATCGGCCGCACCGTTACGGTCGCCGATATTCTGGCTTCCATCAACTACCTGAACGGTCTGGGCCACAATATTGGCACCACCGATGATATCGACCATCTGGGCAACCGCCGCATCCGCAGCGTGGGCGAGCTGCTGCAGAACCAGTTCCGCATCGGCTTCTCCCGCATGGAGCGCGTCATCCGTGAGCGCATGACCCTGCAGAGCCAGGATCAGAGCGTCATCACTCCGCAGGCCCTCATCAACATCCGTCCGGTGGTGGCAGCCATCAAGGAGTTCTTCGGTTCTTCTCCGCTGTCCCAGTTCATGGATCAGAACAACCCGCTGGCTGAGCTGACCCACAAGCGCCGCCTGTCTGCTCTGGGCCCCGGCGGTCTGAGCCGTGACCGCGCAGGTTTCGAGGTCCGCGACGTTCACTACAGCCACTACGGCCGTATGTGCCCCATTGAGACTCCTGAAGGCCCCAACATCGGTCTGATCTCCTATTTGGCATCTTACGCCAAGATCAACGAGTACGGCTTCGTGGAAGCTCCGTACCGCAAGGTCAAGAAGATCTATGACGAGAACGGCAACCTGAAGGAACAGGTCGTCACCGACGAGGTCGAGTATATGACCGCTGATGTCGAGGACGAGTACGTTGTGGCACAGGCCAACGAGCCGCTGGATGAGGGCAAGCACTTCATCCGTCCCCGTGTGTCTGCCCGCCGCCGCGACGAGATCCTTGAAATTGATGCAGAGAAAGTCGATTACATGGACGTTTCTCCGCGAATGATGGTCTCTGTTGCTACCGCCTGCATCCCCTTCCTGGAGAACGATGACTGTAACCGTGCTCTGATGGGTTCCAACATGCAGCGTCAGGCAGTGCCTCTGATGGTCACCCAGCAGCCCATCGTTGCTACCGGTATGGAGTACAAGGCTGCTACCGACTCCGGCACCGCTGTTCTGGCAAAGAATGACGGTATCGTTGAGAAGATGGATGCCAACCATGTTGTTGTGCGCAACAACAAGGGCGAGCTGGAGGATTATCCTCTGGTCAAGTTCGCACGCTCCAACGCAGGCACCTGCATCAACCAGCGTCCCATCGTGGAGGTCGGCGAGAGCGTCAAGGCCGGTCAGGTGCTGGCCGACGGCCCTGCAATGCGCAACGGCGAAATTTCTCTGGGTAAGAACGCTCTGATCGGCTTCATGACCTGGGAAGGCTACAACTACGAGGATGCCGTTCTGCTGAACGAGAAGATCGTGCGCGAGGACGTGTACACCTCCATTCATATTGAAGAGTACGAGACCGAGAGCCGCGACACCAAGCTGGGACCCGAAGAGATCACCCGTGATATCCCCAACGTTTCTGAGGATGCACTGAAGGATCTGGACGAGCGCGGCATCATCCGCATCGGTGCCGAGGTCAAGAGCGGCGACATTCTGGTCGGTAAGGTCACCCCGAAGGGCGAGACCGAGCTGACCGCTGAAGAGCGCCTGCTGCGCGCCATCTTCGGCGAGAAGGCACGCGAAGTGCGTGATACTTCTCTGCGCGTGCCCCATGGTGCATACGGCATCATCGTGGACGTCAAGGTGTTCACCCCGGAGAACAGCGACGAACTGCAGCCCGGCGTGCGCGAGGTCGTCCGCTGCTATATTGCCCAGAAGCGCAAGATCAGCGTTGGCGATAAGATGGCAGGCCGTCACGGCAACAAGGGTGTCGTTT